>TBL_comb48_EPIDRAFT_1000170_pt1 | contig 50258 bp, 44 predicted proteins | sample TroBogEpilimnion_37_FD_10681 | JGI IMG/M metagenome (IMG submission 10681) | reverse complement strand
GGTCCTGTCGCACCAAAAGAATGGGTGGGTGGCTTGCCATTTACCTATCATATTGGGCCAAGTGCATCTCAAGTACATTTAAGGCTTGCATTTGATTGGAAACTAAGACCCGGTTTAGATGTAATTGCAACCATCAAAGGATCTGAATTTCCTGATCAATGGGTAATTAGAGGTAATCACCACGATGGTTGGGTAAACGGAGCTGCAGACCCAATAAGTGGCATGGCTGCCGAACTAGAAGAAGCAATTTCAATAGGTGAACTACTAAAAACAGGCTGGAAACCAAAAAGAACATTGGTGTATTGTGCTTGGGACGCAGAAGAACCAGGATTAATGGGATCTACAGAATGGGTTGAAAACCATGCAGCAGAATTACAAGCAAAAGCGGTTGCTTATATTAATTCAGATGGCAATGGCCGTGGATTTTTAGGAGCCGAGGGCTCACACGCATTTGCACCATTGATTACAGAAATTAGTAAAACTGTAATTGACCCTCAAACGAAAGTTTCGGTGTTTGAAAGAGCAAAAGCGGCAAGAGCAGTACGCGCATTAAGCCCTGCAGCAAAAAAGGAAGCATTTTCCTCTACGCAATATCCTTTAGGCGCAATGGGCTCTGGTTCTGATTATTCTTCATTTATTCAACACCTTGGAATTCCATCTTTAAATATTGGATACGGTGGTGAAGATGAGGGTGGTGAATATCACTCAATTTATGATTCTTACGATATGTACAAAAGATTTAAAGATCCAAGCTTTGAATATGGGGTTACATTAGCTCAAACTACCGGTCGCGTTGTGTTACGACTTGCGGATGCAGATGCGTTACAATTTGATTTTAGAGAATTACATAAAACAGTAAAAGGATATATAAGCGAGTTGATGAAAAACGTTGACCAGCTTCGCGAAAAGGCAAGCGTGGAAAATGAATTAATTAAAAACAAAGCATATATCTATGCAGCCGACCCAACCGAAAAATTAAAAACTCCAGAACTGGTTGCCGAGGTACCTTATGTTGATTTTTCATCTATTTTAAATGCATTAACTAAATTAGAAAAAGCAGCAGCACACGCAGAGGAGCTTAAAAAATCAATGGACGCTAATAAATTAACCGAAGTGAATTCAAAAATATACCGAGCAGAGCAAACCTTGTTAACTGATGCTGGATTGCCAAGACGCCCTTGGTTTAAACATAGTTTATATGCACCAGGATTTTACACGGGCTATGGTGTAAAAACAGTACCAGGTGTAAGAGAGGCTATTGAACAAAAAAATTGGGCAGAAACCAAAGAACAAATTAGTGAAGTGGCAAAATCAATTGACAAACTTTCTGCTTATTTAGAAGCATTATAGAGTGTACATTTGTGTATGTCTTTTCAATTAAAATCTACTTATACCCCCTCGGGAGATCAACCCAGTGCAATTGCGCAGTTGACCGAGGGGGTTTTAAGTGGAGATAGATGCCAAACACTTTTAGGTGTTACCGGAAGCGGTAAGACTTTTACGATTGCCAACTTAATACAGAATATACAACACCCCACATTAGTCTTAACGCACAATAAAACATTGGTTGCGCAACTATATGGCGAATTCAAAAGTTTTTTTCCCGACAACGCGGTTGGTTATTTTGTTTCCTACTATGATTATTATCAACCTGAAGCCTACCTTCCAACATCGGGTGTTTACATTGAAAAAGATTTAAGTATTAATGAAGAGTTGGACAAGCTTAGGCTTCAAGCAACCGCACAATTATTGAGTGGACGTCGAGATATTATTGTTGTTGCCAGTGTAAGTTGTATTTATGGTATGGGAAATCCTACCGAATTGGAAAATGGAATCATTAGAATTTATAAAGGACAGGTATTAGCAAGACAAGCATTTTTACATGCACTTGTAAATGCATTATACCATCGAAGCGTAATTGAATTTGATCGTGGTGCGTTTAGGGTAAACGGAGATACGGTGGACATTCGATTGCCTTATGTAGATTATGGATATCGTATTACTTTTTTTGGTGACGAAATTGAGGAAATAGAAACCATTGAAATTGAAACAGGAAAAAGAATTGAGCGCATGGAAAATGCAGCCATTTTCCCAGCAAATTTATATTTAGCACCCAAGGATATGGTGCAACAAATCATTTCAGAAATACAGGATGAAATGCGCGCGCAAGTGGAATATTTTAAAAGCGTTGGAAAAAATGTAGAAGCGGCAAGAATTAAAGAGCGCGTGGAATATGATATTGAAATGATTAGAGAATTGGGTTATTGCACGGGTATTGAAAACTATTCTAGATTTTTTGATAGACGCGTACCCGGAACAAGACCCTTCTGTTTATTGGATTATTTCCCAAAAGATTTTTTATGCGTGATTGATGAGAGTCATCAAACCATTCCTCAAATAAGTGGAATGTATGGTGGGGATAGAAGCAGAAAAATGAACTTAGTAGAATATGGTTTTAGATTGCCAAGTGCCATTGATAATAGACCGCTTAATTTTACTGAGTTTGAAAACATCATTGGTCAAACCATTTTTGTGAGTGCCACTCCTGGTGAATATGAACTAGAAAAAACAGGAGGATTAATTGTAGAACAAGTAGTAAGACCAACTGGATTATTAGACCCTCCTATTGAAGTACGCCCTACAAAAAATCAAATCGATGATTTGTTGAATGAAATAGCTATGCAGGTTGAAAAAGGGGATCGTGTATTAGTAACAACGCTTACTAAAAAAATGGCGGAAGAAATGGATCGCTTCTTACAAAAAATTCAAATCAAATCTAAATATATTCATAGCGATATTGATGCACTTGAGCGTGTTGAAATATTACGTGAATTAAGATTGGGTGTGATTGATGTACTTGTTGGTGTAAACCTTTTAAGAGAAGGATTGGATTTACCCGAAGTTTCTTTGGTTGCTGTTTTAGATGCGGATAAAGAAGGATTTTTAAGAAATGAAAAATCACTTACTCAAACAGCAGGAAGAGCAGCGAGAAATTCAAATGGTCGTGTAATTTTTTATGGGGATAGTATTACAAAGAGTATGCAAAGAACCATTGATGAAACCAATCGTCGCCGCGAAAAACAAATTAAATATAATACCGAACATAATATTACACCAACCACGGTGGTTAAGAGTATTGAGCAAGTAATGGCACAGGGATCGGTGTTGGATATTAAAGGTTACACCCTTAATAATATGAATGTGCGCACAACAGATGAAATTAATGTATTATCTGAGCGCACTGAAAAGTATAGCGAATACAAAACTATTCCTCAATTAGAAAAGGCCATAAAGGATACTAAAAAACAAATGGATAAATTTGCAAAAGCCATGGACTTTATGGAAGCAGCAAAAACAAGAGATGAAATGTTTTTATTAGAAGCACAGTTAGAAAAGATGAAAGCTGCCAATTAATTAATCACAATCAATTAAATAATGACCAATCTTTTACAATCAATTTATGATGGATTAATGCAAACGGGGTGGGTTGAGGGAGTTGCTGTTATTGCTGGTATTGTATCGGTTTGGTATAGTAGAAAAGAAAATATATTGGTTTATCCAACGGGCCTTGTAAACACGATTTTTTATATTTATTTAAGTTATAAAGGTCATTTATTGGGAGAGGCCAGCGTAAACTTATATTATACCATTATGAGTATCTATGGTTGGTATTTGTGGACGCGTAAAAAAGAAGATCATCAAACACTAGTACTACAAATTACACAAAGCACTAAAAAAGAGTGGTTCATGCAATTTGCATTTTTTGCCACTTTTTATATTTTAATTTTTGTTTCCCTCACCTTTGCAAAAGCAGCATTTGCGCCAGAAGCTATTCCTTGGGCTGATGCATTTGCCAGCGCTACAGCCTATACGGGAATGTGGTTAATGGCAAAGAAAAAAGTAGAGAGTTGGATTTGGTGGATACTTACCAACATGGCTTCTATTCCACTTTATTTTATAAAAGGATATGCATTTACAAGTGTGCAATTTATTGTTTTATTAATTTTAGCATTCGCAGGATTAAAATCCTGGTATCAAAAGTCAAAACAAAGCAATGCAAGCCATTAAAAAAATTGTTGTTTTAGGACCGGAGTCCACTGGAAAATCAACCTTATGTGAGGCCTTGGCTAAACATTATAATACGCTGTGGTGCCCAGAATATGCGCGACAATATTTATCAGAAAACGGGACGGATTATACCTATGAAAATTTATTAACCATTGCAAAAGGTCAGTTAGCGGGCGAAGACGCATATGTGGAAAAAGCAAGCGACTTGTTAATAATTGACACAGATATGTATGTTATGAAAGTTTGGTGTGAATGTGTGTTTAATAACTGCCACCCATTTATTTTAGAAAAAATAAATGAAAGAAAATATGATGCTTATTTGCTGTGTGATATTGATTTACCATGGGCTGCTGATGAAATGAGAGAATATCCCAACGAAGCACCGCGCAAGGAATTGTTTACTATTTATAAGGAACTTTTAATCAATCAAAAAACGCCTTGGGGAATCGTAAGTGGCACCGGAGAAATTCGAAGTAAAAATGCTATTGAGCTAATTGAAAAACTGACCCAACAATAATTTTCTATTTGCTTTTTAATAAAGCATGAATATCCTCATCAAATTCAATATTATTCATCTCTCTTAATATTTGAGGATAACGCCATGCAACCCTTCCTGTCATTGGATTTGCAGTGAATTTTTTAGGATTCGGAAAACCAGCTACAATCATTGCGGCTTCAGCGCGTGTTAAATTTTTTGCCGACTTGTGAAAGTAATGTTGAGCAGCAGCTTCAACTCCAAAACAACCGGGTCCTGTTTCAATTACATTTAAATATACTTCTAAAATTCGTTTTTTACCCCAAACTTTTTCAATTAAAAAAGTAAAATAAAATTCTGGTATCTTTCGAATGTATTTATCAAACCCACTTCCCTGCCAAAGAAAAACATTTTTTGCTGTTTGTTGAGTAATGGTACTAGCACCACCACCAAATGGTATTTTTGATTTTTTATTTTTCTTTTTTGGATGCATACTTTTTTCCATTGCATCCCAATCAAAGCCACTATGATCGGTGAAAGCCTGATCCTCACTAGCTATTGCGGCCAATTTAATATTATATGAAATATCATCCCATCCTACATAGTCTCTATTTAAACCCAATCCAAAAGCATTGGTGATTTGTGTAATGGTGATAGGAGGTTCTACAAACTTTGTGATAAGCACATATAATATAGAGCTTAAAAAAAGATAGAATAAAATTTTTCGAATTTTTTTAAACACTTATTTCTACTGTTATAAATTTAAATGACCTCCAAGGTAAATCGTTTACCAATAGGTCGATAGTTAGGATTTTTCTTAGCCTGCCAATCTCCTAAAAACCAAGCCACAATACCTGCAGCAATTTGTGAAATATTGCGACTTCCAAAAACAGGCTCCTTATTAATAATGGAGTTAGTTATATTTAATCCTGAATACAAAGGACCAGCCACTTTTAAAAAGGCTCCATTTGTAAAAACACTTGTGTAGTGACCTTTTTCAAAAGCAACTGAAATGATTTCATTATAATGAATGGTAAGTGGTCCTAATTTTAAAGTGTCTTCCCCCCAGGTTCCATAGACGGTTGTCATTGGTTGCAAGCTATACAAATTAAGATGTACTGAATCTGCTTGCACTTTTTGAACAATAGCAGTAATCCATTGATGATTACTTAATTCAATGTTCATGTAGCTGCCGCTTACATAGGAATGAACAATCACTCCATGATCTTTTAACGCTAAAACACTGCCACCTTGTGCATTAAGTTTACCAAGGCAAACTATTAAAACGATAAATATTGAAATTATTTTCTTCACAATACAAGTTACGAACTAATATTTTAATGCACTATAAAAAAGTGCTGCACTAAAAATTAATATGATGATTCCCGATAAACGGTTAATCCAAATCAATGTTTTTTCTGTAAGTCTAGGCCTTAGAGAGCCGGCCAAAAGCACTTTTAATAAATCCGATATTAATACAAATAATAAACAGGTGCCAAAAANGACAATTTTATAAAAAGTGGGATTTTCTGTTTCAATAGCATCTGCGCCAATTGCAGCAGTCCAAGCAAACCAAAATAAAAATACTCCAGGGTTTAGCATATTCATTAGATACCCCGAAAAAAAGATACCTACCAAGTCTCTTTTGCGTAACTCTTTATGTTTGTCATCTATAATTTCGGTTTGTACTTTCTTAAACAGCAGCGTATACAATCCCATCAATAATAAAAACCCAGCACCAACCATGGCAACAACAGCCTTGTGTGATAAAACAAGTGTAAACAATGCTGTGAATACATTACAAATAATAAGTAAAGTAATATCACTGGCTGAAACCCCCGCTACGAATGCATATCCCGCCTTGTGACCATTTGTTAAACTTTGTTTTAAAATCGCAAAAATGACAGGTCCAATGGATATACTTAAGATAAGACCCAATAGCAGGCCCTTGATAATGGGTGCTATCATATTAGTTATTTGAAATAAAGGCTTTCCAATCTTTTAATAAATCGCCTTTTAATACTCTTGGAAATTTATGTTGTCCGCCAATTTTTCCCTTGCTTTGTAGGAAAGATAAAAATACAGACTCTTTTAAAATACAAACGCTGATATCTTTTAATGCACTTTTTCTTTCTACCGCATAATCATCATTTAGCTCGTTTAGCTTTTCATCAATTTTAGAAGCTAATAATTTTTCATCTACATTTTGATCACATGCAACATACCATTTGTGCGCAAAAAAATTATTTAAGGGTTCTCCAGTAACACAATATTCTGGAATAGAAATATTCAACTCCTCACTTACCAATTGAATGGCTTTGTTCATATTATCAACACTTAAATGCTCTCCCACTAAACTTAAAAAGTGCTTAGTTCTTCCTGTGATAATAATTTCAGCATTAGCTTTATCAATAAAACGAACCGTATCACCTATTAAATAACGCCAAGCTCCAGCAACGGTACTTATTAATATGGCATAATCTTTTCCCTCTTCCACCTCATGTATCATAAGGGCTTCGGGGTTTTCAATCAACTCCCCGTCTGCGTCAAAATTATTTTCATCAAAAGGCACGAACTCAAAAAAGATATGTTGATTGAACGAAAGGCGCATGCCCGCACCATTTTGTTTATCCTGCCACGCTAAAAAACCTTCGCTAGCCAAATAGGTTTCAATGTATGATATTGGTTTTCCTAATAGCTTTTCAAATCCGTGTTTATAAGGCTCGAAACTTACCCCACCATGTACAAAAAAGGCAAGATTAGGCCACATTTCGTGAATATTATTTAATTGATATCGCTCAATAATCATTTCGATACACATTTGTATCCATGCAGGAACACCAACAATAAATCCAATATCCCAATTGGGTGCTTTTTCTACTATCTCTTTTAATTTTTTGTTCCAATCTCTTTCTTTGGCAATTTTTCTTCCTGGCTTATAAAAAGGCTGAAACCAGAAAGGTGCTTTTTTAGCCGTAATACCACTTAAGTCTCCAGCATAATAACCTGGTCCTTTTTGTAAATCTGTGCTACCACCCAATGTTAACCAGCCTTTGCTGATACTAGTAAATGGAACATCTTTATAATTAAACAAACTAATAAGTTGTTTAATCATGATGACTTTGTTCCCTCTTAATAAATCGTTGGTTACAGGAATATATTTACTGGCAGCTTCACTTGTACCACTACTTAGTGCAAAGAATTTTATTTTTCCGGGCCAAGTAATATCTGGCTGCCCTTCGAGGGTTTTATACCACCACTCTTTATAAATTTTATTGTAATTGTAGGCAGGCACATTTTGTTGAAAAGATTTTCCAACATGCTTGCTTTGTAAAATGTGTTCGAAATTAAATTTTTGTCCAAATTCAGTATAACGCGCGCGCTTTAATAATTTTTTCAGAACGCGCAACTGCGATCTTCTTGGACTTCTTTGCGGAAGACCTAATGCCTTGTTCAGGCTCTTGGGAAGGTTAATCTCGAAAATCGGCATCTACAAAATCGGGTTTTATCTTTAAAGATTATATACAAAAATAGGAATGTTATTCCACCAAACGAAGCTACTTTTGCATTATGATTAAAAATACACTATTCAATGCCATTCAGGCGGGTGCTAATGAGTTAACTAGGTATTTTAACGGTACTTTTACAATTAATAGTAAGGCCACAATTAACGATTTGGTAACGGAGGCAGATCATGCTTCAGAGCGTGCCATTTTTGAAGTAATTCAGGCTGCACATCCAGAACATTTTATATTAAGTGAAGAAACGGGTGCCATTCCCACCAACTCGAATATTAAATGGATCATTGATCCAATTGATGGCACCATCAATTTTGCCAATGGAATTCCTATTTGTTGTGTTAGTATTGGGGTGGAAGAAAATGGTGAAATATTAATGGGTGCAGTGTATAATCCATTTATGAATGAAATGTTTTTTGCAGAAAAAGGAAAGGGTGCTTTTTTAAATGATAAACCTATTAAGGTAAGTGATAAAGACAATTTATTAACTAGCTGTTTGGTTACTGGATTTCCTTATCAGTATTTAGATGCAGAAAATGGACCTTTGCAAATTTTTGAAAAACTAATTCGAAAATCAATTCCAGTTCGAAGATTAGGTAGTGCCGCGCTAGACTTATGCTGGACGGCGGCAGGAAGATTTGATGGTTTTTATGAACACAAATTACAAGCATGGGACAGTGCTGCAGGATATTTGATTGTACAAGAAGCAGGCGGAACTGTAACAGATTTAAATGGAGAAAAATACAATCCATATCAACCAGGTATCATTGCTACCAATGGAAAAATTCAGGATCAATTATTGGCTTTATTAAAAGGTGGATCTTTATAAAATATAATTATGGAAGAAAGAACAGAAATAGAAAAATTAGGTGAGTTTGGATTGATAAATCATCTAACTGAAAATTTTGAAACTCAAAATGCATCTACTGTATTATCTATTGGAGATGATGCTGCGGTGATTGATCATTTTGGAAAACAAACCGTGATCACTACCGATTTATTGGTGGAAGGAGTACACTTTGATTTAATGTATACACCACTAAAACACTTGGGCTATAAAGCAGTGGTAGTTAATGTAAGTGATGTGTATGCAATGAATGCACAACCCACACAAATCACTATGAGCCTAGCTTTCAGCAATAGATTTAGTTTGGAAGCATTGGAAGAATTTTATTTAGGCGTACAAATTGCTTGTGAAAAATATGGTGTTGATTTAGTGGGTGGAGATACTTCTACTTCTCAAAAAGGATTGGTAATTTCTGTTACAGCGATAGGAGAAGTGGCACCAGAAAAATTTGTAAAAAGAAGCACCGCAGAAAGTGGAGATTTGATTTGTGTATCAGGAGATTTGGGAGCTGCATTTTTAGGTTTAACCTTAATGGAGCGTGAAAAGAAAATCTTTTTAGAAAATCCACAAGTACAACCAACGCTTGAAAATGAAGATTATATCGTTGGTAGATTATTAAAACCGGAAGCAAGAAAAGATATTATTGAATATTTAGAAACACAACAAATAATGCCAACTGCCATGATGGATGTGAGCGATGGCTTGAGCAGCGATGTGTTACATATTTGCAAGCAAAGTAATTTAGGTTGTAGAATTTATGAAGATAAAATTCCTTTAAACGAAGCAACTAAGGCAGCAGCTTTTAAATTTGGATTAGACCCAACAGTATGTGCTTTAAATGGCGGAGAGGACTATGAATTATTATTTACCATGAAGCAATCCGACTATGATAAAATCACATTACAAGAAGATATCAGCGTTATTGGATATATGTGTGATTTGGAAGATGGTACAAAAATTATCACCAAAGGAAATAATGTATTTGATATCAATGCACAGGGCTGGAATGCATTTGCTTAAATAAGATAGAGCGCTTTTTAAAATTAACTTACAATAATTTTAATGAACTGCCGATCTGCACTTAAACAAAGTAGGTCGGCATTTTCATTGATATCAATCTTTGCATGGATGCCCTCTTTTTTCATTACGCGCGCTGGATAAACACTACACATTTTAATGGCTTCGCCTAAATCGATGCCTACTTCATTCACTAAATTATTTATAGATTTAATCTGTGTTAAAGCCGATCCACTAAGGGTTCCAGCGCTTTCATATTTATCCCCCGCTAATACATGCTGGTAAAGGCCTGTATTGGTTTCGGTAACCGCATCGGTGATACAAAATAAACGATCCCCCATTAATTTTTTTGCAATTTTAATGGCAGAAAAATCAACATGATACCCATCCGCCACTAAGCTACACATAGCACGGTTGTGATTAAATAATGCACCCACCATGCCGGGCGCTCTATGTTGAAACGCACTCATAGCATTAAATAAATGTGTTGCAACCGAAATATTATTATTAAAAAAGGATGTGCTCATTTCATAGCTTGCATTACTATGACCCGCAGAAACTACAATGCCATTGGATTGAATTAAATCAATTATTTCATTGTTACATACTTCGGGCGCAAGGGTTATCATACTAATCCATTCTTTCCCATAATCCAACAAATCCTGTACTTGTTGTAAGCTAGGACTATGTAATACCGTGGCTTGGTGTGCGCCTTTTTTAGATTCATTAATCCATGGACCCTCAATATGCAAACCAATACAACCCTTGCCACCACTCGTTTTATAATCCCTTACTGCATCAATTGCTTTATAAATAATTGGATAGGTTTGAGAGGCAATGGTAGGTTGAAAATAGGCCGCCCCGCCTTTTAAACAATACTGATAAATTTTTTCGATACAATCTGCATCGGGAAATTCAGAAAGTAATTTTCCAGCGGCCCCATAAATTTGAAGGTCAATCAATGCAGGTATAATTAATGGATATGCATTTTTATGATCATAGCCTTCTTTACTTATTGTGATTATTTTACCATTATGTATTTCGATACATACTTCTGAAATCCAACTATTTCCAGTAAATAATTCTTGTGCAGATAAAAGTTCAGACATGGGTAAAATTTGAAATGATTAAAGAATTTTAAAATCATCCGCATCTTTCCAAAAAGGAAATTGCGTTCTGGTATTGTTTATTTCTTCCTTTTGTAGGGTGATGTGAAAAACATCTTCTTCGTATGCGCAGTGATAAAGCACTTCGCCCAAAGGACCTACTACCATTGAATCTCCGCTATGTGCAATATTTTTTCCATCTAATCCTACTCTATTTACACCTATTGAAAAACATTGATTTTCAATGGCACGTGCGCATAGTAATGTTTTCCATGCATGATTTCTTTTTTCGGGCCAGTTCGCAACAGTATTACATCATATTCTTTAGAAGTCGTTTCTTGATTTTCATTTTCTACATTATTATGCGCAAGTTGTTGACGCGCCCAAACAGGAAAACGTAAATCGTAACAAATTTGTAAATTTATTTTCCAACCTTTTACACTTGCGATTAATCTTTTATTACCACTTGTATATTTTTCATCCTCGCCCGCAAATGCAAATAAATGGCGCTTGTCATAATAGCCCAATTGTCCATTGGGTAACATCCAAATAAGTCGGTTATAATACTTTCCGTTCTCTTCAATAATAATAGAGCCAGTAATAATTGCTTTCTTTTCAAATGACCATCTGCGCATCCAATCAATGGTAGGTCCCTCCATGGTTTCGGAAAACTTTTCGGGTTGCATGGTAAATCCTGTAGTAAACATTTCCGGCAGCACAATAATTTCTGTAGGTTGATCAATGGCATTGATTTTTTCAGAAAACATAGAGAGGTTGGCCTCTTTATCCTCCCAAAAAAGCGCTGTTTGAATCAAAGAAAACTTTAAAGATGACACGGCGATGGTTTTGCTTTACTTATTAAAGATACAATTACTTGCTAAGATCCTGGTTTGTACAATTTTTGAATAATGGGCTGTATAAGTGCGGGTTCAAAGCCTCGTTGGTGTAAAAAAGCCTGTGTTTTAGCCATTCTTGCCAATCCTCGCTGTCCTTTGAGCGTATCCCACTTTTTTGCTGCCAGGTCTTTCAACTTGGCGATATAATCGTCCTCATCAATTGAGGATAAGGCCTTTTTTATATTGTAGGCACTTACCTTTTTTTGGTATAGGGCGTGGTTAATTTTTAATTTCCCCCATCCTTTAATTCGAAAATGCCCACCTGCAAATGAGGTAGCAAATCTTTCCTCATTTAAAAAATTCTCCGCAATCAAATCCGATAAAATTTCCTCTACCTCGGGCTTGGTCATACCCAGTTCATATAGCTTATCCCTCACTTCCTGTTGCGCCCTTTCTTGGTAGGCACAAAAATGACGAATGCTAATGATTGCCTGTTCTTTTCCGACTCTGTTTTTTTTCATCTATGTCAATAAGTAGTGCTAAAATAGCTTTTTAATCTTAACATTTTACATTAGGTTTGCTCTAGTTATAAAACGCGATTTTTTCAAAAGCCAAACAACAAAAATTCTATGAAATTTATTGTTTCTTCTTCTTCTCTTTTAAAACACCTTCAACAAATTTCTGGTGTAATTAATACCAATACAGTTTTACCTATTTTGGAAGATTTTTTATTCGAAATTGAAGATAAAAAATTGAACATCGTTGCAACCGATTTAGAAACGGTGATGCGTGTTCAAATGGAAGTAGAAAGTAAGGCAAACGGTCGTGTTTGTATTCCTGCAAAAATCTTAATTGATTCTTTAAAAAATATTGCGGACCAACCTTTAACTTTTAACATTGATAAAAATTACGCAGTAGAAATTACAAGCGACAATGGTAAGTATAAAGTGATGGGAGAGAATCCAGATAATTTTCCAAAAGAGCCTACAGCCGACGATACCACTGGCTTTAAGATGACAAGCACTGGATTATTAACTGCTATCAATAAAACATTATTTGCAGTGAGTGGTGATGATTTACGCCCTGCAATGACGGGTGTGTTTTTTGAATTATCAAAAGACAGCGTACAATTTGTTGCAACAGATGCGCACCGTTTAGTAAGATATAAAAGAACTGATGCTAAGGCAACTCAAAACGCTAGTTTTATTGTTCCTAAAAAACCATTGAACTTATTAAAGAACGCGTTGCCTGATAACGATGATCCAATCACGATCAGTTTTAACAACAATCACTTATTTGTGGACCATGGTTCTACACAATTAATTTGTCGTTTAATTGATGCGCGTTTCCCTGATTATAAAGTGGTTATTCCAAACGATAATCCATATCGTTTAACAGTTAATAAGCATGATTTTCAAAATGCATTGCGTCGTGTAAATGTATTTAGTAATAAGAGCACTAACCAGGTTGCATTAAATATCACAGGTAATGAATTGCAAATGGCTGCGCAGGATATTGACTTCAGTTTTGAAGGAAATGAGCGCATGAGTTGCGAATACCAAGGGGAAGACATTCAAATTGCATTTAATGCAAAATTCTTAATTGAAATGTTGAATGCTGCTGATACCGATGACGTATATTTAGAATTATCAACACCAAGCAAAGCGGGCTTAATTAAGCCTTCTGAACAAGCGCCAGGTGAGGACTTGTTAATGTTAGTGATGCCATTGATGTTAAATAGTTAGTCAAATAATTAGTAAGAGATAATCCGTACCATAAAAACAACCCAAGCCCGATGATTTCTGTATAAGAACATCGGGTTTTTTATTTACATTTATGTACTAAAAACAATTGCATGCTTCAGACTATTGAAAATTATTTTCAACACATTCCAAGTTTACATAGGGCATTATTATTAGCCGGTGGAATTACTTTTTTTTGGTTGATCGAAATTGCTGTTCCTCTTTTTAATTTTAAGTATAGCAAAATCAAACATGCAGGCGTTAATCTGTTTTTTACATTTACCACCATTGTCATCAATTTTGGGTTTGCATTGATTATGGTAAAAGCTAGTGATTGGGTAGTTGCTCAACATTTTGGATTGCTACAAATAATTTCAATGTCTCCGTTGGTAAAAGCAATACTAGGCTTGTTATTATTGGATTTTATAGGTGCTTACTTGGTGCATATGATTGAACATAAAGTAAAATTTTTATGGAAATTTCATATGGTGCATCATGCGGATACTCATGTAGACACAACAACAGGCAATAGACATCATCCAGGTGAATCGGTAGTGAGAGCGGTGTTTGCAATTTTAGCCGTACTTGTTTTAGGTACTCCCATGTGGATGGTGATGTTGTACCAAAGTTTAAGTGTGGTATTAACACAATTTAACCATGCAAATATTCGTATACCTAATTGGTTTGATAAAACATTTGGATTGATAATAGTTTCTCCTAATATGCACAGAGTACACCATCATATTACACGCCCTCAAACGGATAGTAATTATGGAAATATATTTTCGTTTTGGGATCGCCTATTAGGAACCTATAATGATACCCCAATGAGTGAAATTGTATATGGCTTGGATGTATTAGACAATTCAAAAGATCAATCCATTGCTTATCAATTAAAAGCTCCGTTTGATAAAACCATAAAATCAGATTACTAGATGACAAAAGTTGGTGCGTTTATTCCCGCTCGTTATGCAGCAACCAGGTTTCCTGCAAAGCTGATGCAAACCCTTGGTGATAAATCTGTGATAAGACACACGTATGATAATACAAAAGCAACGGGGCTTTTTGATGAGGTTTATGTGGTAACAGACAGCGAGATTATTTTTAATGAAATAGTGAACAATGGTGGGAAAGCCATTATGAGCAAGCGTTCCCACGAAAGTGGTTCTGATAGAATTGCTGAAGCGATTGTGGATTTAGATATTGATATTGTAGTGAATGTACAAGGAGATGAACCCTTTGTAAAAAGAGCGCCCTTGCAAAAAGTGATTGATGTTTTTTCGGATAGCACAGTACAGGTTTCTTCTTTGATGCAAGTGTTGACCAATCCTCAATTAATCGAAGATCCTAATTATGTGAAAGTAGCAGTTGATACTAAAATGAATGCATTGTTTTTTTCACGTAGCGTAATTCCTTATCCGCGTGCAACCGATATTGCCATTACTTATTATGAACATATAGGTGTATATGCTTTTAAGAAACAAGCCCTATTGAATTTTACCAATTGGCCGATGACTCCTTTGGAAGCTGCTGAAAAAATTGAATGCTTGCGTTATTTAGAAAATGGAGTACCTATAAGGATGGTTGTCACAGATTATATGGGTGTTGAAATTGATACGCCTGAAGATTTAATAAAAGCTGCCAAATTATTATAGCAAATTTTAAAGCATATATTTAAAATACATTCCCCAGAAAATTTTAAAAATAATAAAATGAATAAAGGAAAATTGTTTCAATCTACTGTTGTAGCCGCATTGGCTGGTTTTATTTTTGGTTTTGATATGGTAGTGATATCTGGAGCCGATAAACCAATTCAGGAACTATGGCATACCACTCCTTTGTTTCATGGATTTTTTATCATGTCCATGGCTTTATGGGGAACCGTTATTGGATCTGTGTTTGCGGGCGCACCAACCGAAAAATATGGCCGTAAAAAAGTCTTAATCTGGTTGGGTGTTATGTTTATTGCCTCTGCAATTGGTTCAGCATTGGCACAAGACCCGTATACTTTTTCATTCTTTAGATTAATTGGTGGAATTGCGATTGGTGTTTCATCGGTAGCAGCACCAACTTATATTTCAGAAATTTCCAACAAGAATAATCGTGGAAAATTGGTAGGTATGTATCAGTTTAATATTGTGTTTGGTATTTTGATCGCCTATTTATCTAATTATTTTTTACACGGATTTGGGGGTGAAAATGATTGGCGTTTTATGTTGGCTGTTTTATTAATTCCTTCTACTGTTTATACGGTAATGACTTTGGGTTTACCAGAAAGTCCAAGATGGTTATTCTCTGTTGCCAATGATGAAGCTGCAGCAAGAAAAACTTTGGCTATTGTGGGTGTAGAAAATATCGATGAAACCATTAATGAAATCAAGGTTTCCGATGCGCAAGAAAAATCATTTGGTTCAGCGAAGCTGTTCACAAAGCATCATACCAAAATTATTTCATTGGCGTTTTTTGTAGCCTTTTTTAATCAAGCTTCTGGTATCAACTTCTTATTATATTATGCACCAAGAATTTTGGAAGAAGCTGGTTTTGCAAAAAATAATTCTTTATTAAGTTCTATTTCATTAGGAATGATGAACCTAGTATTCACGTTTGTAGGACTTTGGTTAATTGATCGCATTGGCCGTAAAACCCTTTTAATCATTGGCTCTTTTGGATATATTATTAGTTTGGTCATGGTGGCTTATGGCTTTATAGCACATAGTGCACCAGAATTTATGTTAAGCTTTTTATTATTATTTATTGCATCGCATGCCATTGGACAAGGTGCAGTTATTTGGGTTTTAATATCAGAAATATTTCCAACCCAGATTCGTGCAAAAGGTCAAGCCTTTGGCGCAAGTATACATTGGATATTTGCCGCTTTAATTACTTTAATCACACCTGTATTTTTAGATAGTGAGTATGGAATATTTAAAGAAAATCCATGGCCTATTTTTGCATTCTTTGCAGTGATGATGTCTTTACAATTAGTTTGGATTTTAGTAAAAGTGCCTGAAACAAAAGGCGTATCTTTGGAGGACTTACAAAAGAAATTGGTTCAATAATATTATTATAATAAATTTATTTTATGCAGTTCCGCAATTTTAAAATGGTCGACTATGTGGTATATGGTCGTGGTGCGTTCAATCAATTAGATGAAATTTTAGCTCCTCGTAGAAAAGATAATTTTCCAATGATTTTTTTCTTGGATCACTTTTTTATTGGAAAGCCGTTGGCTTCCCGTATTCCATTAAGAGGAAAAGATAAAATTGTTTATGTTGATGTAACNCATGAGCCNAAAACAAAACAAGTGGATGCATTGGCTGCTGAATTAAAAGCTGAATTTGGTGAAGTGAGCGGTATCATTGGTATTGGAGGCGGTTCCACAATGGACTTAGCGAAAGCGGTTTCCTTAATGATGACCAATCCTGGTTCATCAGCTGATTATCAAGGATGGGATTTAGTAAAACAAGCGGGTGTATATAAAGTTGGTATTCCAACATTAAGTGGTACGGGTGCCGAAGTGAGTCGTACAACAGTTTTAACGGGTCCGGTGCGTAAATTAGGAATGAATTCTGACTTTACTCCATTTGATCAAATTGTATTAGATCCAGAATTAACACAAAACGCACCTGCCAATCAACGTTTTTATACAGGCATGGATTGTTATATACACTGTATCGAAAGTTTGGAAGGTACTTTTTTAAACGAATTCAGTAAGAGCTATGGAGAGAAAGCACTTGAGCTTTGTCGTAAAGTTTTTGTTGAAAAAGAAAAATGGGATGACGAGTGTGATGATCAATTAATGATGGCCTCTTATGCAGGTGGTATGAGTATTGCCTATAGTCAAGTTGGTGTTGCGCATGCGGTGAGTTATGGTTTGAGCTTTTTATTAGGCACTAAGCATGGAATAGGCAATTGTATAGTAATGAATCATTTGGAGGAATACTATCCAGCGGGTGTGAAAGAATTTAAATACATGGTGGAGAAAAACAATATTGAAATTCCAACAGGCATCTGTGCCAATTTAACCGAAGAGCAATTTGACGCCATGATCAATGTTTCCTTGGGCATGAAACCACTTTGGGAAAATGCACTAGGAAAAGATTGGGAAAAAATCATGACGCGTGAAAAATTACGCGCATTGTACGGTAAGCTATAAGTAATAGCGAAGCCTAATTGAAAAAATATTAACTGGCCCTCTTCTATCTATATTATAACCTGGATTCAGGATATTTTGATAGTCAATTGTTCCTGCCAATTTATTATCTATAAAATACTTTTGATAGTAAAGTTCAATTACGCGCTCTCGATCGTAATTTAATTTACCATCACCAAGGGTAAATCCAAGACCACCATTATTTAAAAATTGTTGATGTTCTTTCGATAATCCTGATGAAACAAATGCTACTCCTAATTTTCCGGATTTCTGACCCCATTTTTCACTATTAGCAGAAAGACCAAAACTAATACTGTTGTCTATTTCAGTAAATGCCCAGGTTTCATTTTGTCCGTCATTCCAACTTGTTTTAAAGAAGCCCCCTAGGTTTTCACCTAAGGCCTGTTCTATATTTAATCCCCATCCTAGCTTGGTATTTGAATAATTTCTTGTTGCTTCAATATTGGTATCTAGTCCTTTAACATAGTTACCCATTAATGCTTTATTAATAAACATTAAAAAGCGAATGGCTCCAGGATTATTTGATAGCGTATAATTTTGTACAAATTCAGCAGTAAATCCTCCACTTTTTTTAATATTCCAGTCCATAATGCCTCCATTAGGACTGGTTGGCATAAGCGCATAGCCAATTCGATATTCTTGATTTTTATTAAAATATTCAACTATAAAAGCAGGAGTGTATCCCTTGGTATTAGCAGGATAATCCCAAGCACCATTGCTCATTAAACCCCAATTTAAAAACTGAGTTCTCGGGTCATGACTGTATTTATTATTATCAAAGAAGTCGGCAAGAGATACTTTACCAATATTAAAATTAAGGTAAGAGTGGTTGCTTGTGTCAATTGTAACAAGCTTTTTAAAATAAGCTCTAGCAATATATATTTTAGGATCAGTTGTGGTTACTCTAAAAGTTTCACCATTAGGAGCGTCTCCAATACCAAGTACCTTACTTAAACCGGATCCGCCAGCTAGTTCAGGGGTAGCATAAAAAAAAGTGCTTTTATTTAATTTAGCTCCAAAATAAAGTGTGCTTGTGTAAGAAGTAGCGTTTTCAGTAATATTACGAAAACTATTTTCTCCCGAGTAAGGGGCGGAAAATGAAGGTTTGTACTGGCTTACAATAGTCGCTTGTGCATGTAAAAAGTATCCTTTTTGTACAAATGAACTATCTGCTTCTTGAGCTATTACTGAAATAGCGGAAAATAGATAAAAAATTGATATGAAAATCTTTCTTGACAAGTCGCAAAAATATAAAAAATAGACTTAAGGCAGGCTCAAATTGTTTATAAATCACTCAAACTTAACTATAGCTTAATATTTCATTAAAACTATCCTAATTCAACTTAAATTTTGTTAATATTTAGCTTAATAATCATTGAATTTGTGAATTGACTATAAATTTGCACTTTAAAAATAACTAGATCAGTATACTCAATGCTGTATCAACTATTTTTCAACAAATTGATTTAATGATGTTTGCAAAAAGAAAGGTTTTTTTACTCTTATTTTTATTGGCTAGCAATTTTGGATTTTCACAACAGGATACTTTGCGTTTGAGCCTTGTTCAAACAGAAAAAATATTTCTTGATAGTAACCTTTTGTTAGTTGCATCTGGATTTAATGTGGATGCTAATAAAGCGTTAATTGAACAAGCAAAGGTTTGGGATAATCCAACCTTAATTACAGATCAGAACGTTTATACTAATAATAAGTTTTTTCAACACGGTAAAGATCCAATTACTGGTCAGCCAACTGGTCAATACTTTATTCAGTTTCAACAATTGATTAAAACAGCAGGGAAAAGAGGAAAGCTAATCAATATGGCAACGACCAATGCTAAACTTAGTCAGTTGTAACTGAATGATTTAATGCGCAATTTGAGGTATGATTTAAGGACCAACTATTTTACATTATTACAACTCACAAAAAATAAAAATATTGCGGTCCAAAGCTATAACCAATTAAATACATTATTTAAAGGAATGCAAGCCCAATATGCAGTGGGAAATATTTCTCAAAAAGAATATTTAAGAATACAATCCTTACTTATTGCTTTAGATAAAGAAATTGCAGATTTAAATACCCAAATATTTGATACAGAAAATAGTTTAAAAACAGCGCTTCAAATAAAAGGCAATGTATTTATTTATCCAACCGATGAATTTACAAGCGTTAAAATAAGCTTTAGCGGTGACAGGGATTTAATTGAAACGGCAAAAACAAATAATCCTTATTACGAATTGCAAAAATTACAAATAGTATATCAACAACAAAATCTAAGCTATCAAAAATCATTAGCAGTACCGGATCTAACGCTTGCTCCTGAATATGATCATAATAGTAATTATATTCCTCATTATTATGGCTTAGGTATAAGTTTGCCAATCCCGGTGTTTAATAAAAACAAAGGAAATATTAAATCTGCTAATTTTGGAATTAAACAACAAGAGGCCATTGCTTTAAATGCAGATATTGAGTTACAAAACAATGTAACCAACGCTTATAAAAAACTACTTGAATTAATAAAAGTTACCAATGAATCAGAACAGGTTTTTTATGATAAGTATACACAAATGTTTAACAACATCATTTCAAGTTATGAACATAAGCAAATTAGTTTATTAGAATTTATGGACTTTTTTGATACTTATAAAGACGTACAAAATCAACATTATCAATCTAAACTAAACTTACAATTAGTAAGTGAAGAATTGAATTATCATATCGGAATAGATGTTATAAAAAAATAAGTTTAATTATGAAGCCTAGTTTATATGTAATTGCCCTTTGTGCAATGGTGGGAATGACCGCTTGTGAAAATCACAAAGTGGAAGAAAAGAAACAAGACAATAAGTATTGTTTAAGTGATTCAATGCAAAAAATGATTGCATTAGATACCGCAAAAGTAATTGCCTCTAATGAAACCCTTCAATTAAGTGGGGAAATAAGTTTTGATGAAAATAAGGTGGTTAAAATCTTTCCAAGAAGTAGTGGCCAAGTAATTGAAGCAAAATTATCATTAGGTGATAAAGTAAAAGCAGGAGAAGCATTAGCTGTTGTAAAAAGTGCGGAGATTGCTGGTAATTATGCTGATATTAAAAGTGCAAACGCGGATGTATTAATTGCAAAACGTCAGTTAGAGAACCAAGAAGGACTTTATAAAAATGGAATAGCAAGTGAAAAAGAATATAATGAAGCAAAGCAAAATTATGAAAAGGCAATATCTGCAAAGGCTAAATTAGAAAGTGCGTTGCACATTAATGGGGGTTTAAATAGCAATGCTGGAGGTAATTATACTTTAACTGCACCTATCAATGGATATATAGTAGAGAAAAAAGTGAGTGAAGGAAACTTCATTCGTCCAGATATGGGTGATTATTTATATACTATCTCTGATTTAAGAGATGTATGGGTAAACGCAAATGTATATGAGATTGATATCCCAAAAGTGAAGGAAGGTGATAAAGTTGATGTAACAGTTTTAGCTTATCCTAACAAAGTATTTGAAGGCACCATTGATAAATTAAGTGAGGTGTTGGATCCATTGAATAAGACTTTAAGAGCTAGAGTTAAATTGAATAATGCTGAGTTATTGTTAAAACCAGAAATGTTCGCTAAAATATTTGTGAAAAGCAAAACAGCACAAACTGCATTATCAATTCCTACCAATGCTTTAATTGATTTAAACGGTAAAAATTATGTTGTCGTATTTAATTCAAATTGTGATTTAAAAATTGCTGAGGTAGAAGTTAAAAGAACTGTAGGAGATATTACATTTTTAAATAGTGGTTTATCTGCCGGTGATAAAGTAGTTGTAAAGAATCAATTACTTATTTTTCAGCAATTACTAAATCAATAAACCGCATTTTTTTCTATGAATAAGTTCATTAAAAATATTATACACTTTTCTTTAAGGCATAGATACTTTGTATTTTTTCTTACATTGGTTATAGGGATTATAGGTTTTATAAGTTATCAAAATACACCTATTGAAACCTTTCCTGATGTCACCAATACGCAGGTAATTATAATTACCCAATGGCCAGGAAGGAGTGCCGAGGAGGTTGAAAAATTTGTCACCATACCTTTAGAAACTGTTTTAAACTCAGTTCAAAAGAAAATTAATTTAAGAACTACATCTTCTTTTGGATTAAGTTATGTTAGGTTAATTTTTGATGATGATGTAGATGATGCTTTTGCTAGACAGCAAATTATGAGTCGTATCACAAATGTGGATTTACCTGAAGGGATAAAGCCCGAAGTACAGCCACCTTATGGACCAACAGGTGAAGTGTATCGATATACATTAAAGAGCAATATTAGAGACATTAGAGAACTCTACACTATACAAGATTGNGTAATTGATAGACAATTTAAATCAGTTGCCGGTGTTGCTGATGTGAATAGTTTTGGAGGAGAAGAAAGAAGTTTTGAAATTTCTGTAAACCCTAATTTATTACTTAAATATGGACTTACATCCATTGATGTTTACAATGCTGTAGCAAAAAGTAATATTAATGTAGGNGGTGATATTATTGAAAAAAATGGCCAAGCATATGTTGTAAGAGGGATTGGCTTACTTAATAATATTGATGAAATCAACAACATAATAGTTACAAAGCTTAATAAGGTTCCTATTTTGGTGAAAAATCTAGCATCTGTTAAAGAAGCTGGAAAACCAAGATTAGGGATTGTATCAAAAGATACTATTGCCGATGTAATTGAAGGTATTGTAGTGATGCGTAAAGGTGAAAATGCAGAACAAGTTTTAAAAAATATTCATGCTAAAGTAGATGAATTAAACAATTCAATATTACCCAAAGATGTTAAGCTTGTTCCTTTTTATGATAGAACAACTTTAATGGATTATGCTACTGAAACGGTAATACATAACTTAATTGAAGGAATCATTTTAGTTACTTGTATAGTTCTATTGTTTATGGCTAACTGGAGAACAACTATTACAGTAAGTATCATTATACCTTTAGCCTTGTTGTTTGCATTCATTTGTATGCGATTAAAAGGAATGACTGCTAATTTATTATCAATGGGGGCGGTTGATTTTGGAATTATCATTGATGGAGCAGTTGTAATGGTAGAGGGCTTGTATGTTGCACTAGATCATAAAGCCAGAGAAGTGGGAATGGAAAAGTTTAATAAATTAGCGAAGCTGGGTTTATTTAAACAAGTAGGATCAGAAATGGGTAAAGCCATTTTCTTTTCAAAATTAATTATCATCACTTGTTTAATTCCAATTTTTGCTTTCCAAAAAGTAGAGGGTAAAATGTTCTCTCCATTAGCCTATACTTTAGGTTTTGCTTTATTGGGAGCTTTAATTTTCACGCTTACATTAGTACCCGCGTTATCAAGTATATTATTAAGAAAAAATGTTAGAGAAAAACACAACCCAGTAGTTGCCTTTTTTGAAAATGGAATTCAAAAATTATTTACGAGAGCCTATAAATTTCCTAGAGCAAGTTTATTAATTGCGTTTTCATTTATGGCACTCACCTTTTTCTCTGCAAAATATTTAGGAAATGAATTTTTACCAGAACTAGATGAAGGTGCACTTTGGGTAAAAGCGCAACTTCCCATGAGCGCATCTTTGACACAGTCTAAACAAATTTCTGATAAGATGACCGAGACTTTAAGAAAGTTTCCAGAAGTGAATCATACGCTTGCTCAGATTGGAAGAACAAATGATGGAACAGATCCTAAAGGGTTTTTCAATGTTGAAATTGCAGTAGATTTAAAACCTAAATCAGAATGGCCTAAAGGTATCACCACCGAAAATTTAATTGACAGCATAAATGCACAGTTAGTTAAATATCCTGGTTTATTATTAAACTATTCACAACCTATCAGGGATAATGTGGAAGAAGCAGTTGCTGGAGTACCAGCTTCATTGGCTGTTAAAATTTTTGGACCCAATTTTGATACCTTAGACAACCTAGCAAATAAAGTCCAACATGAACTAAGTGGAGTTCAGGGTATTGAGGATTTGGGTGTATTAAGAAATCTAGGTCAACCAGAATTTAGGATTGAATTGGATCAACAAAAAATGGCTCTTTATGGTATCACTACAACCGATGCGCAAAGCGTTATTGAGATGGCATTAGGTGGTAAAGCAGCTACTCAATTATACGAAGGTGAAAGAAAATTTGATATTAGAATTAGATATCAAAAAAGCTTTAGAGATACCAAAGAAAAAGTAGAGGATTTAATGATCCCAACACAGGATGGTTCTAAAATTCCAATCAGTGAAATTTCAAATATTAAAACTTTAACTGGTCCTGCATTTGTATATAGAGATAATAATTACAGATATATACCGGTTAAGTTTTCAATTAGAGGTAGAGACTTAGGAAGCACTATTAAAGATGCACAAGCTAAGGTTGAAAAAAATGTTCGTTTACCTGAAGGTTATAAATTATCATGGAATGGAGAATTTGAAAATCAACAACGTGCATCCAAAACTTTAATGAATGTGGTGCCAGTTTGTTTACTTGCTATTTTCTTGATTTTATTTATGTTATTCGGTAATGTTAAAGATGCTACTTTAACAATTCTAAATGTACCATTCGCATTAATAGGAGGAATTTTAGCACTTCATTTTAGAGGCATGAATTTTAGCATCAGTGCAGGTATTGGATTTATTGCTTTATTTGGAATTTGTATTCAAAATGGTGTGATTCTAATTACCGTATTTAGAAAAAATCTTGAAGCCAAAATGAACTTACGTGATGCCCTTGAAAAAGGGGTTATTTCTAGAGTCCGTCCTGTTGTAATGACAGCTTTAATGGCTGCCATTGGTTTATTACCAGCCGCTGTTTCAACTGGAATTGGAAGTGAAAGTCAAAAGCCATTGGCAACTGTTGTTATAGGAGGTTTAATAACATCTACTATATTAACATTGATTATATTACCAATATTGTATGCGGGTGTACACACGCTTACAAGAAGAAGATCAAATGTGAAATTATTAAATAAAATAGGTGCAGTATAGTATTAAAAAAGGCCTCACAATTGTGAGGCCTTTTTAGTATTTCTATCCCATCTTTAAATCCAAACCTACTCTGCCTCGGCTACTACTTCTTTTACTTCTGGTATCATACGCTTCATCATGCCTTCAATACCTGCTTTAAGCGTTACCATACTTGAAGGACAACCGCTACAAGAGCCTTGTAACATTAGGTTTACAATACCATCATTATAACTTTTAAATTGTATAGCACCGCCATCCATTTCAACAGCAGGCTTTACATAATTCTCTAATAATTCTTTAACACGCTTCACGATATCATCATCATCTGCATGCACGGTGTTGGTTGCTTCTTGTTTCATTTTAGCAACTTCTTCCTCGTTCACAACCACACCACCATTTTCTAAATACTCTTTCAAAAATGTTTTGATGGTAGGAATCACATCCTGCCAATCTTCTGTATCAGCACTCTTAGTAAGTGTGATAAAGTTGCTAGCAATAAATACACTCTTAATAAAAGGGAAGCTAAATAATTCTTTAGCAAGTGGCGAAGGGCCGGCTAAACTTTCTTCAGCAACATCAATACTTTTTCCAGGATACAATAGTTTGTTGGCAACAAACTTCATTGTTTCTGGATTCGGTGTCATTTCGGTATAGATGCTAACGATGGTATTTCCTGTAGTAATCATAAAACTGTTTTATTGCAATTGAGTACAAAAATAATCAAAATAGAAAGGCGTTGGGTGCGCCTTCTTGGATTGATCCTTTATTTTTCCGATATCGAAAAATGGCTAGTTTTCTATAATTGGGCCCATTATGAAGGAATAATGCTCAATTTGGCATAATTCAACATGATTTTCTTTTCTCCGTTGTTGTCAAAAAGAATCAAGGCTATCGGATTGTGAGCCGATCCCTCTATTTCTTTAATAACGCCAAATCCAAATTTTTGGTGCTCCACTTTCATACCGGCCTCCAGAGCCGAAGGGTCGGCAGCCGTAAAGTTGACCGATGGAATATGGTTTTTATTTAAGGTACTAGGAGGCGTTACCGGCATATAACTAGGCTTGCTAGGCGTAGATGCACTAGTGCTACCTGGTTTACTGCCACCCATTTTGGGTTTTTGTTCCTGCCAACCTCTTGTATTTCCACCGTGCATTCTGTCATAAGCGCTTCCCCAACCCGTACTTTGATTGCGTGCACCGCCACCCACATTGGATTTATCCAATTGATCTTCGGGCATTTCATCAATAAATCGGCTTGGATCATTTTGAACCAATTGTCCAAATCGATATCTAGAGTTAGCGTAACTTAACCAAAGATGTTTTTTAGCTCTGGTAACCGCTACATAAAATAATCTTCTTTCTTCTTCTAATTCTTCTCTTGTATTTACACTCATTCCACTTGGGAATAAGGTCTCTTCCAAACCCACTACAAATACACAATCAAACTCTAATCCTTTTGCAGCGTGCACCGTCATTAATTTTACGGTGTCTTCGTTTTCGGTATCATTATCCGCATCGGTGATTAAAGTAATTTGTTGTAAGTAGGAACCTAAACTTTTATCGCCTAATTCACCATCATCATTGCTAGGACTTTCTGTCCATTCTTTAATAGAGTTTAATAATTCCTGTACGTTTTCATAACGTGCTAAACCCTCGGTACTTTTATCGTTAAATAATTCTTTAACAATATTGGTATGTTTACCTACTTGTACCGCAACATCGGATGCATTGTGTTTTGTCAATTGATTTTGAAAATATTTAATCATAGTGACAAACTCTTCAATTGCAGTTAATGTACCTGCTTTAAATCCAAAGCCCTTTGCTTTTTCTAGTACTTCAAAAAAAGTTATATTATTTTCACCCGCAAGCACTAAACATTTTTCAACAGTAGTTTTACCAATACCCCTTACTGGATAATTAATAATTCTTTTTAAAGCTTCTTCATCTTTTGTATTGGCAATTAATCTTAGGTAAGCAATAAAATCTTTTACTTCCTTTCTTTGATAGAAGCTAAGCCCACCATATATCTTATAAGCAATGCCCGTGCGTCTTAAGCTTTCCTCAAAAGATCTACTTTGTGCATTGGTACGATATAAAATCGCAAAGTCTTTATTATAAAAGTGATTTCTTAATTTATTTTCTTGAATCGCGTCTGCAACAAATTTTCCTTCCTCGTTGTCGGTCATCGTGCGCACCAACTTTATTTTATCCCCCTCAGCATTATCCGTCCAAAGTTCTTTAGGAATTTGTCCTTTGTTATTTTTAATGACATGGTTGGCAACTTCGATAATGGATTTACTACTACGATAGTTTTGTTCGAGCTTTACCAATTTTACATCATCATAATCTTTTTGAAACTGTAAAATGTTTTCAATAGTGGCACCACGGAAACTATAAATACTTTGTGCATCGTCACCCACCACACATAAATTTTCGTGCGCAGCTGCAAGTAATTTTGCAATTTGATATTGTACCGGATTGGTATCCTGATACTCATCAATTAATAAATATTTAAATTTGTGTTGGTACTTGTGTAATACTTCTGGAAAATCGCGTAATAGCTCGTGCATTTTAAATAACAAATCATCAAAATCCATTGCCCCACTTTTAAAACATCTTGCTACATAGCTTGCATAAATCTCTGCAATTTGTGGTCGATTGCTTCTCGCGTCTTCTTGTTTTAAAAAGTTATCCATTGCATATTCTGCGGGACCTACTAGTGCATTTTTTGCACTTGAAATTCTATTTAAAACAATATTGGGTTTGTATAATTTATCATCTAAACCCATATCATTAATCACCTGCTTTAATACCGACTTAGAATCGTCAGAATCATAAATAGTAAAGCTTTGAGGATATCCTATTTTAGATGCTTCTGCTCTTAATATGCGGGCAAATACACTATGGAAAGTGCCAATATATAAATTTCTAGCTTCTGTGTTACCGAGTGCTTTTTCAACACGCTCCTTCATCTCCGCTGCAGCCTTATTGGTAAACGTAAGTGCAAGAATATTAAATGAATCCACCCCACTATACATTAAATGTGCAATGCGTGATGTAAGTACTTTTGTTTTACCACTACCTGCTCCGGCAATAATCATCAATGGGCCATTCAAATGTAAAACCGCTTCTTTCTGTCTTTCGTTGAGTCCGTTTAAATACGCTTGTTGCATTGAGCGAAGATAAACAAAAACCCCACCTTTAAGGGGTGGGGTTTGATACTTTTTTATGAAACTAAAAAGTAATTACTTCTTTTCAAGTAATTTGAAGAATTGATCTAATTGAGGTAAGATCACGATTCTTGTACGTCTGTTTTTAGCTCTGTTTTCAGCAGTATTGTTTTCTGCAACAGGAATATATTCTGATCTACCAGCAGCAGTCATACGCTTAGGATCTAAACCATAAGTTTCTTGTAAAATACGCACTACAGTAGTTGCACGCTTTACAGATAAATCCCAGTTGTCTTCCATTGCAGGATTTGAACCTAATAATTGTTTAGTATCTGTATGACCTTCAACCATAAATTCAATTTGAGGTTGAGCAGCTAATACTTTAGCAACCTTACCTAACACCACTTTAGCTTTATCTGTAACAGTAAAGCTTCCGCTCTTAAATAATAATTTATCAGAAATGTCTACATAAACAACACCTTTATCAACTTTAACATTGATATCGCCATCATTTAAATCACCAATTGCACCTTTCAAGTTCATCACCAAGTTCATGTTGATAGAATCTTTACGCGCAATTGAGCTTTGTAAACCTTGAATATATAAATCTTTAGCACCAATGTTCTCTAATGATTTTTTAATGCTTTCAGCTTGAGCACCAGTAACAACTGATAAATCTTTTAATTGACTTAAAACTACATTGTTGTTAGATTTTAAGAAATCGATTTGTTTGTTTAAATCGTCAATAGTTGCTTGAGCAGATTTTGCTTTATCATTTGCTTTGTCAGCAGCTGATTTACTTTTGTTTAATTCATCTTCAGCATTACGCAGCTTACTTTGTAATTCTGCATAAGCACCATTCAATTGAGCAACTTTTGCTTCGCTTTCTTGTAATTTTTTAGGACTCACACAAGAATAAGCACCAATACTTACAATTGCAAGTGCTAAAAAAATCTTACTTTTCATACTCTATCTTTTTTATTTATTAATAAAATTGGCCAATGGCTAAAACAAAAATACTAATATAGAACAGCCTTTCAAAACATTTGTTTAAAAATTAACTAGACGCTAACCTTCTATGTCTTCGGTGATACTATAATCAGGTATATATCCTAGCATGCCCTTAAAAAAGGCAACGATTTTTCGTTTATCTGCAGTTTCGTCATTACTGGTGTAAAAAGGTTCCCCAAATACCACTTTTTTGTTACCAAAGTCTAATCCAACTAGAATAATGGGAATATTGGCGTTTTTAGCAATATGGTAAAAGCCGGTTCTAAGCCTGCTCACTTTTTTTCGGGTTCCCTCTGGAGACAGGGCAATATGAAAGCTTTCTCGCTCATTATAGAGCTTTACAACCTGGTCAACCTGATTTAGGTTTTTGCCTCTTTCTACTGGAAAACCACCCAATTTTCGCAAAATAACCCCAAAAATGCCCCAAAAAAGCTCTTTTTTGCCCAAAAAGTGCACAAATTCAATATGAACTTTTTTTCTAATAGCCAGCCCTAGAAAAAAGTCTAAATAATGGGTATGAGGTGCTACCACCAGGATGGACTTCTTCAATTCAAAAGGAAATTGACCTTCCACCTTCCAACCCCTCACTGTAAAAATCCACCAAGCAATTAACTGTTGCATAATAATTATTGAGTCAAAGCTAATAACAAATCTGCATTTTCTTCCTCCTTCACGTCCGCCGCATCCCATTTTATCACTTTTAATTTAGGGAATTCAAGGTTCACTTCGGGCTGCGTAAATTTCTCGTACCATTTATCATAGTACTTTAATAATATACTAAATGCAGCTTCTATGTCACCAGCTTCTAAATATTGAATGGTATTTTTTGTTTCTAATCCGCCCAATCTTTTTTGTATTCTTTCGGTTGCACTTATTAAATCAGCTTTTGTAAAGATTCCATATTGCTGCACAATAAATTGTAATCTTTTTTCAAAAGGAATATTGATAAAGAAGCAAACACTATTGCGCATTAATTTAAAAAAAGGAGTAGGTACCATTACGGTTCCAATTCGCTGACTTTCATCTTCAATCCAAATGAATTTTTCAGAAGATGATAATTTAGAGAGAGCAAGTCCTAATAAGTTTTCAAACATTTCTTGACTTGGCTGTGTTGCTTGTCCAATCGCACCAAAGGAAGATCCTTTATGATTGGCCAAACCTTCAAGGTCAATTATATTTTCTCCCTTACTTTTTAATGCATGTAAAATTTCAGTCTTGCCGGAACCGGTATATCCACCAATCACTTTTAATTCAAACTGTTTATCAAAATGCGCAATGATCCAATTTCGATAAGCTTTATAACCACCAATGAGTTGTGTTACTTTAAAACCATATAAGTCTAATAACCAAGCTACCACTGCACTGCGCATACCACCTCTCCAACAATGTACGATGATGGAAGGCTTTTTACCCTCATGATTTTCTTGATATTCATTCACCCATTTTTCAACCTGATTCACCATCGCAAGCATTTTATCACCAAACATGGGCAATGCTATTTTAATGGCATCTTCTCTACTTTGTTTTTTATAAGTAGTGCCTACAATGGCTCTTTGTTCATTATTAAAAAGGGGTAAAGAATAAGCACCTGGAATATGTGTATGTTCAAATTCAAGCGGGCTGCGAACATCAATGGTGATATGATCTTCGGCACTTTGAGTATATAATTCGATGCTTATTTTTTGAACTGCCATATTACAAAGATAGACGCTTTAATTCGCTTGCTAATGCTTCTTGGTTAAAAGATAAAAATGTGGGAGTTTGGTATTCAAAAGTTTTAGCTGCTTTTAATGCATCTAGCAAATTAAAATTTTCTTGCTCAAAACTGATGGCCCATTTTTTTTCATGCCAATACTTTGCTAAATATTCCTGCTCGGTTTGGCCAGGCGTTGGAATTAAAATTAATTTCTTTTTAAAAGGGATAAGCTCTAAAAGCGTTGTGTAGCCTCCTCTACAAATAATAAACTCGGCATCATTTATTTGATCCGCAAGTGCTTTGCCACTAAGGTGATGATAAAGGTTTCCTTTTGAAGTTAATTTATTATACAATTTATCATCAGGCATTCCTGCAACAATCACAAATGGATAATTCAATTCGTTTCCGCTATTCCATAAAATATTTTCAAAAATTGCCCTTTGAGGTTCTGGTCCAGAAACAACTCCTAAAAATTTTATTTTATTTTCATTGTTGTTTGCTTGCACATAATCCTGAAGCCTTGACAAACAATTCATATACCAAATATCAATAGCCGGTAAACGTTTTGTGTTCACTAAATTTCCAGCAATATGATTGGGTGGCTGCATATCCGCTACCCAGCAAGCGTTGAATTTATTAATGAATCGGTAGGAAATATTTTGACAAATTCGTGTCAACCAATTAAAAGGAGTTTGAATTTCTAATTGATGCGTAATAAAAACGCTTTTAATTTTTTTATGAAAAACCCCATAACGGTTATCTGAAATAATTAAATCAAATGGATGTTGCTTATTCGTTTTCTTTAACCATTGATGTTCCTGAATGATTGAAATGATAATTTTAGGAACTTGAAAAAGTATCGTCGGAATTAAAAACCTTTTTTCTTTTGCGTAATGAATGCGGTATCCTTTTAAAGGAATAAAATGAGCATTCGGAAATGCTTCTTTTAAAATACTTGTTTGTTTTCCTTCTCCCGCAATATAAATAGTATAATTAAGTGCCTCTAACGCATGAATTAGGGGAATGCATCTTGTTGCATGACCTAGTCCCCAATCTAGTGGAGCAATACAAACAGCTTTTTGTTCCATTGACCACTAAATTAGTTCATCTGCATCAATAACAATTAGTATCATTTTGTTTTTTCCATCGCCAAAACAACACCATTAATGCAATATCTTAAACCCGTTGGAGGAGGGCCATCTTCAAATACATGTCCTAAATGTGATTTACATTTTCCGCACTGCACTTCGGTACGCACCATGCCATGTGAGTTATCGGGAGTGTAAATAATGGCAGATTTTGTAATAGGCTCAAAAAAACTAGGCCATCCGCAACCACTATTAAACTTTGCGTTACTCTTAAACAATGGATTTCCACAAGCAATACAATGATAAGTGCCTACTTCCTTGCTTTCTTCAAATGGAGAGGTAAAAGGGCGTTCAGTCCCTTTTTGTCTTGCCACTGCAAATACTTCGGGTGATAAAATATTAGCCCAAACGCTATCTGGTACTACTACTGCATCTTTTTGTTCTGGTTTATAATAAGGGTTGTTCTTATTTTCCATAGTATTCTTTTTTAAAGTGTTTGACTTTGTAGTGGACTGCCCACAAGCAGTAAAACTGATTAAAGTCAACAAACAAAGTGTTTTAAACATAAAATTGGTTTCTATTATAAAAATACTAACAAGTATTCGAAACTTTTGTTCAGTTTTTTATTTGTTGCTAGTCCATTTAGTAAAATAATTTAACGGAGTTCAGTATCTTTGAATCCAACTCAATATCATGTTCAATCTAATATTATTTGGCCCTCCAGGTAGCGGCAAAGGCACTCAAAGTGAAAATATTATTGCAGCNAATGGCTTGCAACATTTGTCCACTGGAAATTTATTAAGATCAGAAATTGCNAATCAAACCACTTTAGGTTTGAAAGCAAAAACCTTAATGGATGCAGGTCAATTGGTTCCAGACGAAGTGGTAATTGGAATGGTTGATAATTTTATGAACGCACATCCTGAAGCAAAAGGATTTTTGTTTGACGGTTTTCCGCGTACAACTGCTCAATGTGTTGCATTAGATGAGTTGTTGAAACATAAAGGAAATGAAATTAATGTGGTGTTGGCATTAGAAGTTGGGGAAGAAGAATTGGTTAAAAGATTATTAGGTCGTGGTGCAACTTCAGGCCGAACTGATGATACGAATGAAACTGTAATTCGTGCAAGAATTAAAGAGTATAACGATAAAACTACCGCTGTTGCTACGTATTACGCTCAGTTTAATAAAGTAGTGAATGTAAAAGGAGAGGGATCAGTTGAAAGTATTTATGCTGATTTGAAAAAAGAAATTGATGTTAGAATTTAATTATTCTAATAAATCATTTAATAAATTCTAGTTTATACATAAAAAAGGGAGCAACAATGTTGCTCCCTTTTTTGTTGCTTGCTTTATTATTTATTTAACGCGCGATAATAAAAATTAAGTGCATTAGATATTTAAACCACCGCAAGCACTAATTACTTGCCCTGTAACATAGCTACTCATTTCACTTGCCAAGAATAAAGTAGTGTTCGCAATTTCATCTGCCTTACCAAATCTTCCTAAAGGTATTTTATCTAAAAACGCTTTTCCTGCTTCACCTTCATTTAAATAATGGGTCATATCTGTTTCAATAAATCCTGGTGCAATTGCATTACAACGAATATTTCTGCTTCCAATTTCAGCAGCAATTGACTTTGTAAAGCCAATGATACCGGCCTTACTAGCAGCATAGCTACTTTGACCTGCATTACCACGGATACCAATAATAGAACTCATATTAATAATGCTTCCGCTTCTTGCCTTCATCATTGGACGAATCACTTGCTTGGTCATATTGAAAACACTTTTCAAATTGGTTTCCATTACTTCATCCCATTGCTCTGGGGTCATTCGTAACAATAAATTGTCTTTTGAAATACCTGCGTTGTTTACACAAATATCAACCGTGCCAAATGTAGCTACCACATCATTTACAAAAGTTTCACATGCAGCAAAATCACCTGCATTTGCTTTATAAGCTTTGGCTTTCACGCCTAATTTTTCTATTTCTGCTACCAATTGACTTGCTTTTTCGGCACTGCTATCACTTACATAAGTGAATGCAATGTTAGCACCTTGTTCAGCTAATTTTAAAGCAATAGCTGCACCAATTCCTCTGGCTGCACCTGTAACAATGGCTACTTTTCCAGCTAATAATTTCATACGATCAATATTTGTTTATTATTATTAAAGCAAAGATAAATTAATTAATTGCTTCATGAACAGATTTAATCTCTTCAATGTATTTTCTTTCATTGGATAATCTGGGCACTTTATGCTGTCCTCCCAATTTCCCTTTTTGTTTTAACCATTCATGAAAACATCCCCCTTTCACAGCAGTTACTTTGGGCATACCTAATGCAATATTTTTATGTCGCTTTGCTTCGTAATCACTATTTAAACTTTGCAAGTTTTTATCAAGCGCTTCTGCAAATGCTTGCATGTCTTTAGGATTCTCGTCAAACTCAATCAACCATTCATGTGCTCCCGAAGTTTTGTCTGACATATAAATTGGAGCAGCAGTATATTCTTTCATGGTTACTCCAAACTCAATGCAGGCTTCACTAATAGCTTTATCGGTATTGTCTGAAATTACTTCTTCCCCAAAAGCATTTATGTATTGTTTAATTCTACCAGATACTTTAATTCTGAAAGGAGCAAGACTTGTAAACTGAATTGTATCGCCCACCAAGTACCTCCACAATCCACCATTGGTACTTATAACAATGGCGTAATTTTTTCCTAGTACTACTTTATCTAATCCAATTGTTGTAGGATTGGGCTTACCATATTCTTCTGTTGGCATGAATTCATAAAAAATCCCATGTTGTAAAAATAATAACATGCCCTCTTCGTTCACACGATCCTGTGCTGCAAAAAATCCTTCGCTTGCATTGTATATTTCTATGTAGTTACAATTGGGTCCAATGATTTTTTCAAACTGCGCTTTGTAGGGTGTAAATGCAACACCACCATGAATATAGAGTTCAAAGTTGGGCCAAACTTCTTTGATATTTTTTTTCCCAGAGATGGCTAAAATTCTTTTTAATAAAACCAAGGTCCAAGTAGGAACACCAGCGATTGAACTTACGTCTTCGTTAATGGTACTTTGCGCAAGACTTTCAATTTTTTGTTCCCACTCGTCCATCAATGCGATGGAAAGTTCGGGCGTTCGAATTAAGCTGGACCAAAATGGTGAGTTCTGTAACAAAACCCCACTTAAATCACCATACTGAATGTTTTCTTTGATAGGATGCACCTGATGGCTTCCCCCAATTACCAAACCTTTGCCCGTTAATAAATCACTATCTGGTAAATCATGATAATAAATAGTAAGTACATCTTTGGAGCCCTGAAAGTGATTGTCTTCAATACTTTCCTTGGTAAGTGGAATAAATTTACTCTTGTCGTTAGTAGTCCCACTACTTTTTGCAAACCATTCAACAGGCGTATTCCATAAAACAGATTCCTCACCCTCCATGATTTGATCAATGTAGGGTTTTAAATCCTCGTATTCGTGTATGGGAACAGTCTCTTTAAATTTTCGGATATTGAAAATTTCAGCAAATTGGTATTTTCTTCCAAACTGAGTGTATTGACCATGGGTGATTAAATCCTGAAGTACTTCGCGTTGAGCTGCAATAGGGTCGTTTACCCAGTGCTCTATTCGCCAGTAGCGAAGGCGAGCCAGTCTTGACAATGCGGGACTAAAAATCTTCATAGGCGTACCACAATATACGCCATACGCTTAAATAATCTAGCTTTTTTGACCCATTTCAATGATCCAATCTTTGCGTTTTAATTCAAAATTGGTTCCCAAGTAAAGTCTTCTTACTTGTTCATCTTCGGCTAATTCTTCGGCAGTGCCGTGTTTGAAAATCTTACCTTCAATAAGTAAATAAGCACGGTCACAAATAGATAAGGTTTCGTTTACATTGTGGTCGGTAATTAAAATTCCAATGTCTTTTAATTTTAATCTTGCTACCACTGATTGTATATCTTCTACTGCGATAGGATCCACGCCAGCAAAGGGTTCGTCTAATAAAATAAATTTAGGATCTACTGCTAATGCGCGCGCAATTTCTGTTCTTCTTCGCTCACCACCACTTAAACTATCCCCATTATTTTGTCTAACATGATGCAAATTAAATTCATCTAAAAGTGATTCTAATTTATGTTCTCTTTCGCCCTTAGTTAATTTTGTCATTTCTAAAATAGCCATGATATTATCTTCAACAGATAACTTTCTAAAAACGCTTGCCTCCTGTGGTAAATAACCAAGGCCCATTTGCGCTCTTTTATACATGGGCAATTTAGTGATATCCTCATCGTTCAAAAAAACGCGTCCTTCGTCAGGGGCAATTAACCCTACTACCATATAAAAAGTAGTGGTTTTACCAGCTCCGTTGGGCCCTAATAGACCAACAATCTCGCCTTGCTTCACCGAAATGCTAACATTATCAACAACGCGTCGGTTCTTGTATTGTTTAATAAGCTTGTCGGTATGTATGGTAAGTATCACAGTGAATATTTGTACAAAAATAAGGGTAAATCCTTCTTTTACACCCATCGCTTATCATTATTAAGTATTTTTGTAAACTATCTAATTTGGCAAAGAGAAAAATAAGCGCATGCACGTTACAGAACATTTAGCTAAGGCAAAAGACACATTGGTATCCTTTGAGGTATTGCCCCCATTAAAGGGTCGTACCATTTCTTATATCTACGATCACTTAGATCCATTGATGGAGTTTAAACCTTCTTGGATCAATGTGACTTATCACAGAAGTGAAACCCTTATTCGTAAAAATGCTGCAGGATTGGAAGAGAAAGTAGATGTGCGCAAGCGTCCAGGTACGGTAGGTATTTGTGCAGCGATTATGAACCATTACAATGTGGACGCGGTGCCCCATATGATTTGTGGAGGCTTTTCCAAAAGAGAAACGGAGGACGCTTTAATTGATTTACAATTTTTAGGAATTGATAATGTATTGATATTAAGAGGCGATGCAGAGAAAGGTCAAAAAACATTTGTACCAGAACCAGACGGAAATAAACAAGCCATTGATTTATTAAAGCAAGTAGTGGGATTGAATAATGGTGAATATTTAGACAAGGAAATTATCAACGGAAGCAAGACTAATTTTTGCATGGGTGTATCCGGTTATCCTGAAAAACATTTTGAAGCACCAAGCATGGAATTTGATTTGCAAAGAGCAAAAGATAAAGTAGATGCAGGTGCACAATATATTATGACACAAATGTTTTTTGACAACAAAAAATATTTTGAATACGTGGATGCTTGTCGCAGCATGGGTATTAATGTACCAATAATTCCAGGTTTAAAACCCATCACGAATAAAAAGCAGTTAACTATTTTACCAGATATCTTTTTTGTAGATATTCCTGCCGACCTACGCAACGCAATGCTAGCGGCCACTACAGACGAAGCTTGTGAGCAAATAGGTACAGAGTGGTTGATACAACAAAGCAAAGAATTAAAAGCTGCAGGCGTACCTGTTTTACATTATTACACTTTAGGAAAACCTCAAGTGATTAAGAATGTAGTAGCTGGTGTATTTTAAAATCGCTTTCGTATTTAGTATCTATTTTGATTTGTTGATTGTGCTTTGTAAAAAATCATTAAACTGTTCAATCGATAAATTCTTGGCAACAATCTTTTTGTTTTTATCTAATAAATAAAAAGTAGGTGTTTTGTAAACATCATACAATTGTCTAATAGTAGTTGGTTTGCCTTCTTTCACTTCTCTATTTAAATCCTCTTCGGTTTGGTATCCATTTAACCAATCTTCCAACTGATGTTCTTTTATAAAATTCTTCCAAGCGCTAATCTCTTTAAAATTAATGTTCACCGAAACTACTTTTACATCCAATGCTTTCCAGGATGCTTTGTAAATAGAATCTAATTTAGGAATCTCTATTTTACAGTGGCTACAGGTTGGATCCCAAAAAGCCACAAAGGTATACTGGGCCTTGACATTGTGTAAAGCAAAACGTTTATCATTCACATCATTTAATACTAAAATAGGAGCTGGCAATCCCAATTGATTGGCCATTAAACTATAAGCTCTATCACGAAGCGATTTTTTAGAAGCTTCATTTAAAAGTATGGTATCACCCTTCGCAAAAAAGTTTTGATAGATGTGTAGGAATACTTTGTCCTGTCCCATAAATTCAGGACTGATGTATTTATTCGTGAACTTAAAAAGTAAAAAAGGATAAATTTCTTTTCCAGTTTTTGCAACCGTAAGCATGTATTGAACTTCTTCAATCACAGAGTCGGGTTCTCTTGAAACAAAGTTTTTAAAATAATCGTCTAATTTTTTTTCAAAAAACGGAGTGCGCAATAATCGGTTATCATTAAACACAACATTATCCCAATAATGATTCTTTACATATCTATATGGATACAGGGAATCCGCTTTGCCATTGACTATTGGAACGGCAGGCGCTTCGGGAACTTCCATGGTATTCAATAAAAAACTCATCATTGAATTTGGATTCGCTTGTATAAATGACTTTCTTTTTTGTTTAATTTCTTTATCCTTATTTAAGTAGGCTTCTTTAAAGTTTGCAGAATCTTTAGCAGTAGTTGCTCCTTTAAAGTTTTTTTCTATTGCTCCTAATTGAACAAATAAATCATTTATGGATTTAGAATAGTTTTGAAATAAAATGTTTTCATTTGAGCCGGTAATGGTAATATTTTTTAAGTCCAAGGTATCTGCAACAATTTTAAAATGTTGTTTATCATCTACTATAAAATCAAATAAAATGCTCATTTTAGGAGACACCACAAAATAAATACCTGGCGTCAATTTTTGCTTTGATTCAAAAACCCCTTCACTTTTATTATTCAAAACGCAGGAATCGGCGAATGTGCGCGCATTTCCATAGTTGGTGCCGAGGTATATTTTTGTATCCTGATAGGGTTTAAGTATAATTTGGATTTGATGACCTAAATCGGCAGTAGCTGTCTTTGAATTAGGTTTATTTGTTTGTGCCAATAAGCAAACTGGCAGTATAAAAAGTGCAAAAAATAGCTGTTTCATTTTGTAAAAATATAAATTAAATGAACAAGTTAAATTATAGGTTCATTTACTTTAAATATACCCCTTGTTGAGTACCTTTGTTCCCGTGAGAAAAATAAAGCAAAAACCAATATTGGAAAAAGTCCTCATTGAGGATTATGCAGCTGAGGGAAAGTCCTTAGCAAGGGTAGATGGTAAAGTTGTATTTGTAGAAGGAGCGGTACCGGGAGATGTGGTGGATATACAATTGCAAAAAAATAAGGCAGATTGGGCCGAAGGGTTTGCCAAGCATTTTCATAGTTATTCTGAAATGAGGGTGAAGCCTTTTTGTTCGCATTTTGGTGTGTGCGGTGGATGTCAGTGGCAGATGCTTCCTTATGAGCAACAATTAAAATACAAGCACAAGCAGGTAGTTGATAATTTAACGAGAATTGCCAAGGTGGAGTTGCCGGAAATACAACCTATTATGGGTGCCCCAGCAACGGAAGGCTATCGCAATAAAGTAGAATATACATTTGCCACCGAAAAATTTATTCCATTTGATGAATTCAAAGTAATGAAGGCCAATGGAGAAGCCCCACAAAAATTACCAGGAGCCGGTGGTTTTCATGCGCGCGGATTTTTTGAAAAAGTGGTAGAAATTGATACTTGTTATTTGCAAATTGAACCTACTAACTTAATGCGCAAAGCAGTTGTGAATTTTGCGATCGAAAATGAAATGCCATTTTATAATATCAAACAACATCAGGGTTGGTTAAGAAATATGTTTGTGCGTAATACTACGGATGGACAATGGATGGTGAATTTAATATTAGGTTATGAGGATGTAGAAAAACGTGAAGCGCTTTTAAATTTATTATTAAAACAGTTTCCGCAGATCACTACCTTGTTATACACGATCAATACAAAGCGTAATGATAGTATGCAGGACTTAGTGCCGCAGGTGTTTTTTGGAAAAGGATATATTACAGAAATGTTGGAAGATTTTGCATTTAAAATAAGTCCAAAATCTTTTTTCCAAACCAACTCCAAACAAGCAGAACGCTTGTATCAAGTAACAAGAGACTTTGCCGAGTTAACAGGAAAGGAAGTGGTTTATGATTTGTATTGTGGTACCGGAAGTATTGGTATTTTTTGTAGCAAGCAAGCTAAAAAGATTGTGGGTGTTGAGTTTGTGGCTGATGCCATTGAGGATGCCAAGGAAAATGCAAGCATGAATAATTTAACGGACACTGCATTTTTTGCAGGAGATGTGATTGATATTTGTGATGATGCATTTTTTGAAACACACGGAAAACCAGATGTAATTATTACGGATCCTCCACGCGCAGGTATGCATGAAAAATTAGTAAGAAAGCTTTTAGAAATGGAAGCACCTACTATTGTTTATGTAAGTTGTAATCCTGCAACACAAGCAAGAGACCTTGCTTTGTTAGATGAAAAATATAAAGTAACAAAAATTCAACCTGTAGATATGTTCCCACATACCTTACATATTGAAAACGTTGTTCAATTAAAAAGAAAGTAAACATAATATAGCATGACGCAATTCAGACCTACAGGATACAATAGTTTACCCACTATTATTAAAAACTTGCTCATTATAAATGGGTTAATGTTTTTTGCACAAAACACATTTGGTGGTCCAACAAGTGCTTTTAATTTTGAAGATATTTTTGCATTGCATGCTTTTCAAAGTGATTTGTTTAGACCTTGGCAATTAATCACACATATGTTTTTGCATGGCGACCTTGGGCATATTTTTGGGAACATGCTTGCGTTATGGATGTTTGGTTCGATACTTGAAAATATTTGGGGTCCGAAACAATTTTTATTATTCTATTTTTTATGTGGTGTTGGTGCTGCCATGATTCATTTAGGAATTCTTTCTTTTGAATTGATGGATGCTACAAAGTATTATCATCAATTAATTTTGTCTGGAGCACATTCAGCAGAAGCTACTGACTTTATCAATTTGTATAAAGCCAAGGTAGACGTTGCCACTTTAGGCGCAAGTGGAGCAGTGTTTGGTATCTTAATTGCATTTGTGTATTTATTTCCCAATACCTATATCTACATTTATTTCTTTATTCCTATGAAGGCAAAGTGGTTAGGTATTTTATACTTCTCTTATGAATTATTTTTTGCCTTAAGAAATTCGGCAGGGGATAATGTAGCAAGATGGGCGCATGTGGGTGGTGCCATTGTAGGATTTATATTGGTATATATCTGGAAGAAAAATAACAGAAGATTTTAAATAGCATTCCATGCAAACAGAAAATAATGAAAAGCCACTTTTAGGTGCTGATAACAATGCCTTGGTAGCTTTATTGGCGGTGAATTTGGTGGTGTATGTGATTTTGGGATTGATCAAAGTGGTTTACTATTTAGAAAGTTTACCCTTGGAACAATATGCCGCTCAAATTTTTCAACCATTGACGCTAACTGAAAAATGGATAAGCAGTCCTTGGTCATTGCTTACTTATAATTGGGTGCATGATGGTTTTTGGATCTTATTGGGGAATATGATTTGGCTAAGTATATTCAGTAATACATTACAAGTGAAAGGAGCAAACAAACACATTTTTCCTATTTACTTTTATGGAGGTATTCTGGGAGCAATTTCATATATCATTGTTGGGTCTAATCAAGCTTTATTGGGTGCGGGGGTAAGCGTTACTGCTATTGTTACGGCTTCCATTGCATTGATTCCTAATTACAAATTATTACCAAATGTAGCGGGCGGCATACCTGTTTGGATTTTAGGTATTGTTTTTTTATTAATACAAGGGTACGGCTTAGTAGATGCAAATATGGCTACTGATATTGCTATTATATGTGGTGGTATTGCTGGCTTTGTTTATGTAATGTTATTAAAAAGAGGAAAGGATTTAGGAAAATGGATGCATCAACTATTACATTTGTTAAATAACAGTTTAGCTCCTAAAAATTAATGCCAAAAAAATCACGCATAAGAATATTTGGAAAGAGGATTCTCCTTTTTTTAAACCTGCTGATTTCTTTAATATTACTTTATCCTTTATTGTTCTCACCACTTAGCTTTATTTGGTTGAATGGTTTTATAGGATTGCTTACTCCCTACTTATTAATCGCTGAAGTATTGTTTTTATTTTTTTGGTTAATTGTAAAACCCATAGTGTCTATTCCTTCCTTGTTAAGTTTAATATTATCATGGAAACTGTTAATAGTTATAGTGGGATTACATCCTGGACTATCCTTCCCTAAAAATAAAAAGGAAAATAACCTAAGAATTATTAGTTGGAATGTGAGAGGTTTTAATGGTATCATGTCAAAATCTACCATGAAATTAAGAACGCAGGAGATTGCGTATTCAATTCAAAAATGGAATCCAGATATTATTTGTATGCAGGAATATAATACCAATGAACGCAAGGGAGATATAGCCAATCATGCACAATATTTCGAAAAAAATTATCCATTCTCTTTTTTCTCTAAAGATTATCAAACCAAGGAAGCGGCTTATTATTCAGGTTGTATTATCTATTCAAAATATAAAATAGTACACAGTGAAAGATTTCCGTATACCAATAAAGAAAGTTTAATTGCTTGTACCATTGTTAAAGGAGATGATACCATTCAGGTTTTTACAACGCACTTGGCATCATATCGTTTTAAGCAAGATGATTTTGAAGCCATTGATGATGCAAGTAAGAATAAATTTGGTGTCATAAAAAAAATGAAAAATGCGTTTCAACAAAGAGCTGTTCAAGCAGCAATAGTTTCCAAGCAAATTAATCAAAGTCCCTATCCAACAATCATAACTGGTGATTTTAATGATGTGCCTAGCTCCTACACTTATCGTACCATTGCAACTGGCTGGAAGGATGCATTTTTAGAAAAAGGATTTGGTATTGGGGTAACTTATATGGGACTGTCTCCGACCCTAAGAATCGATTATATTTTAACGAACCCTTCATGGGATGTAAAAGCATTTGAACAAGTGGATGAAAATTTAAGTGATCACCACATGATGATGGCGGACTTATTGTTAAAAAAACAATAATCGGTTACCTAAAATAAAATATCTTTGTGTCTACATTATGGCACTTAAAATATACAACTCCCTAACACGTCAAAAAGAAGTTTTCGTACCTATTAATACCCCTTATGTGGGTATGTATGTTTGTGGACCAACTGTAAGTGGAGAAAGCCATTTGGGGCATGCACGTCCTTTTATCACTTTTGATGTGGTGTACCGCTATTTATTGCATAAAGGATACAAGGTTCGTTATGTTCGAAATATCACCGATGCTGGGCATTTTGAAGAAGAAGGTAAACAAGCAGAAGATAAAATTGCATCCAAAGCTATTTTAGAAAAATTGGAGCCGATGGAGTTGGTGCAAAAGTATACGCACTTGTATCATTGGGCAATGGAACAATTTAACAATATGCCTCCAAGCATTGAACCAACTGCTACTGGACATATTGTAGAGCAAATTGAAATGATTAAAACCATCATGAAAGACGGCTATGCTTATGAAAGTAATGGTTCTGTTTATTTTGATGTGGTAAAATATAATGATGATTTTTCGAAAAAAAATCAGCCCTATGGAATTTTAAGTGGTCGTAATTTAGAAGAGCAATTAGAGACTACAAGAGAGTTAGAGAATCAGGAAGAAAAAAGAAATAAGGTAGACTTTGCTTTATGGAAAAAAGCGCCTATTGAACATATCATGCGCTGGCAAAGCCCATGGGGAGAAGGTTTCCCAGGTTGGCATATTGAGTGTTCTGCAATGGCTACTAAATATTTAGGAAAGCGATTTGATATACACGGAGGTGGAATGGACTTACAATTCCCCCACCATGAATGTGAGATTGCACAAAGCAATGTTTGTAATCATGAAATTCCTGCACGTTATTGGATGCATAATAATATGATCACCATTAACGGTCGTAAAATGGGTAAGAGCTACAATAATGTGATTAAGTTAAGTGAATTGTTTACGGGCAATCACCATGAATTAACACAGGCTTATGCTCCAATGACGGTTCGCTTTTTTATTCTACAAAGTCAGTATCGTGGCACATTAGATTTTAGCAATGAAGCATTGCAAGCATCTGAAAAAGCTTTAAAGCGTTTACTTGAAGGATATGAGTGGTTAAAGGCGCAAAGCTTTACTGCTGGTACTTTAGCGACGGATANGAATTTAGATACCCAACTTAAAACNTGGGCAACCGAACTTGAACAATTCATGGATGACGATATGAATACGGCTAAGGTAATTGCGAATATGTTTGAAATGTTACCTAGTATCAATTCATTAAAAGATAAACATATTGCAGCAGATGCTGTGAGTGGAGACAGTTGGTTATTTGTACAAAATCAAATGACATTGTTTATCGAAAACATTATGGGTATTAAGATGGAAGCCGGTGCCAATCGTGAACAATTAAAAGGGGTGATTGATTTATTAATTGAAATTCGTAAGGATGCAAAAACAAGAAAAGACTTTGCAACCAGCGATAAAATTAGAAATCAATTAACGGCAATGGGTATTCAGTTAAAGGATGAAAAGGATGGCTCAATGAGTTATACTTTCGCTTAGAAGGCAAAACCCGCTTTTCAAAAACATATTTACAAACTATTTGTCAATTCACTAGTGATCACAGTCATCAGCGTGTGCATGATTGTGCACTCTACAACGCATATGGTTATTGACATGTGCGTAAATGATTAAAATGGCTGCCGGAAATAATAAATACAATTCAATTTCTCTAAATATCATTCTCGAAAACATAATCGCGATTCCGATACTAAATAATATGATTGGCTTAAAGGAATGATGGTGTTTTTTATAACCATGGTAAAGTGAGTAAGCGCCAATGGCAAAAGAAACAAGGATCATCCCAAATTCAAATTGGTAATTGTGCAGGATATTGATTCCTAATAATGGAAGGGAACTAAAAAACAAAGGCAGTAAAGCACAATGAATGGCACAGGCCAATGAGGCACTGATTCCGATTGCATCCCAATTCCAATTTTTAAACATATCGCAAAGATAGGGCAACCAAAATAATATTACCTTTATGTCTCAAAGTATTGCTGGGCAATTAAATTTAATCTTATGTCAAAAAAAATGGTTGGTTATTTAGTATTTTTTACGGTGTTGCTAGCTGGCTTTTTTTACTTTGTATTTAGAGGAACCGATAACTGGAAGGTAAAGCTGCCTACCTTAAGCTATGTAAAACCTTTTCATTTTACCAATCAAGATGGTCAACCCGTAACCGAGGCCGACCTTACCAATAAAATCACGGTGGTTGAATACTTTTTCACCACTTGCAAAGGCATTTGTCCCAAGTTAAATACCAACATGAAGGATATTTACAATCAGTTTAAGAATGAACCAGATTTTCAAATATTCTCACATACCTGTAATCCAGGCACCGATTCTGTAGCAGTTTTAAAACATTATGCCGATTCTTTGCAGGTGGATACTAAAAAATGGATTTTTATTACCGGCCGTAAGGATAGTTTATACCAAATGGCAAGAAGCTCCTATTTGTTGGATGATCCAAAAAATAATGTAGAAAAAATAGAGGATCAATTTATACATACCCAATTTTTTGCACTCGTAGACCGTAATGGAAAAGTACGCGGTAAAATATATGACGGTTTAAAAGCACTTGAAGTACAACAGTTAAAAAGAGACCTTGCAAGGTTATTAAAAGATAAATAATTAACTATGAATTTTGTAACGGGTGCAAGTGGTTTAGTGGGAAGTCATTTAATTCAATCTTTGGTTTCAAAGGGCGAAGCAGTTCGTGCTTTGTATAGAAAAAGTATTCCTCAATTTAAGGGATCCGAAAAAGTAGAATGGGTCAAAGGAGATATTTTAGAGGTGACTTCATTGGATCATGCAATGACAGGTATAACAAAGGTTTATCATTGTGCGGCTATTGTATCTTTCTCTCCAAAGCAAGCTGGCGTTATGTTACAGGCTAATATCGAAGGCACTGCCAATATTGTAAATGCATGTATTGAAAATAAAATTCAAAAATTAGTGTATGTAAGTTCGGTTGCAGCNCTCGGAAGAATTAGAGAAGATGCTCCCGTAGATGAGACGATGAATTGGACACCAGAAACGAGTAATAGCGTGTATGGTAAATCAAAATATTTAGCCGAGATGGAAGTGTGGAGAGGAATGGGCGAAGGATTAAATGTAGCCATTGTCAATCCGGTAATTATTTTAGGAGCGGGAGATTGGAATAAGGGATCTTCAGAAATTTTTAAATCGGCTTATGATGAATTTCCTTGGTATACAAATGGAGTGAGTGGATTTGTGGATGTAATGGATGTGATTGATGCAATGCAATTATTAATGCATAGCGATGTACAAGGACAAAGATTTATTATTAGCGGAAGCAATGTTCAATACAAGGAAGTATTTACANATATTGCAAAAGCATTTGGTAAAAAACCACCACATAAACAAGTAACTCCATTATTAGCAGCGATTGTGTGGAGGTTAGAGGCAGTGAAAGGAATGATCACGGGGAAAACTCCTTTATTAACTAAAGAAACTGCTGCAACTGCGCAGGCGGTAGTTCATTTTGACAATACTAAATTTTTGAAAGAATTCCCTTCCTTTCATTACCGAAACTTGGAAGAAACGATCAATAGATCTTGTGCAGAATTAAAGGAACTACATCAGCTGCCTTAAAATATAAAAGCGCTGCGCTAACAGCGTTTATTTATCTTCCATCACTTTTTTCCAAAGTTCAGGAATGCGTTTAATCCAAACATATTCTCTACGCTTTATACTTGCATCTTCTGCCGGGAATCCCATATAAACTTTATTGCCTTTAATGGAGCTTGGTACACCCGCTTGTGCTAGTACTACCGCATTTTCTCCTATCGTTAGGGTTTTACCAACGCCCACTTGACCCCATAAAGTAACGCCGGCTTCTAATTTTACGCCACCTGCAATACCTACCTGAGCAGCAATCAAGCAATTTTCGGCTGTTTGGGTATCATGTCCAATATGAACCATATTATCAATCTTGGTTCCCATGCCAATCTTGGTATCCCCGCTCACCCCTCTATCAATAGTACAACCACAACCAATTTCTACCTTATCTTCTAATACCACTCTCCCACAACTCAACATTTTTTTATACCAAGCAGGTCGATTCTTTTTAGTGTTATAATAAAAAGCGTCACCTCCAATAACGGTATTGGCTTGTATAATTACATCGTCGCCAATAAGGGTATCGGACAAAATAGTTACACCAGGATAAATGGTACAATGCTTTCCAATTTGCACATTATTGCCAATAAAAACATTGGGCATAATAATAGTCCCTTCACCAATAATTGCATCCTCACTAATTGCTTTTTCATTCACAATCAAAGGTTTAAAATGCTTTACAATTGTCAAATAAGCTTCAAAAGGATCAGCGCAAAACAATAATGCTTTTCCTTCTGGAATATTCACTTCTTTATTGTTGATAATGATACATGAAGCAGCACTATTTAAGCAAGTATCATAATATTTTGGATGATCAACAAACACAACATCCCCTTTTTCAACTTGATGAATTTCATTTACTCCGGCAATTTCTAATTGATCATTTCCAACAATTTCTGCTCCAATTAAATTTGATAACCATTTGATAGAAACGGGTGCGATAAGCTTCATAATTGTGTTTTTTGGCCTAAATCAAAGGTAACGAGCCTTTTTTGTAAAAAATTTTTTTTGTCCATAATCTGTGAAAAATTGTTGCAGATAGTACATAAAAATTTACAGCAAACAATGAATGTAATGAGTACATCATAAAAAATTCATTCTTTTGTAATCCTTTGTTTACAAGTGTTACAGCGTTTTATAAAAAAATATAAATCAATAAAATGATTTTAAAATCATAAAAAAAAGTACAAAAAATAAAATGGAATCAGCTGTTGTAAAACATGCTATTGTGGATAAACCCAAAAAATTTGTTTAAAAAAATTTTTGAATTAGGATAAAGTATAATTAATATTGTGATGGGAATTCAATTCCCGTACTTACTAACCCATCTATATACGAGGTCCCACAACAGTGGGACTTTGTTTTTTTAGACAATATTTCGGATGCAATATTATCTTTTATACAAACCTTTTCAAGTGCTTTCTCAATTCACATCAAGCGATGGAAAATTGTGTTTGAAAGATATTATAGAAGTGGAAAATGATGTTTATCCAGTAGGAAGATTAGATTATGATAGTGAAGGATTACTCTTATTAACGAATGATAAAAGTGTTAATCATCAATTGCTGCATCCAATTTTTGAGCATCAACGAACCTATTGGGTGCAAGTGGATGGCGCTATTACACAGGAAGCGGCTGATGCATTATCAAAAGGTGTTACCATTAATATTGATGGTCAACAATATAAGACCAAAAAGGCGGTTGTAAAATTATTGCCAGATACCATTGAAGTACCTGATCGCAATCCACCGATTCGTTTTAGAAAATCCATTCCAGCAACTTGGGCTTCCATTCAATTAACGGAGGGAAAAAATAGACAGGTGCGTAAGATGTTTGCATCCGTTGGATTTCCGGTTTTAAGATTGATTCGTGCGCAAATGGGAACTTACACCATTTCTAAAATGCAACCAGGTGATTTACTTTCTTTAACCGAACAAGAAGTAAAAGCAGGCTTCTTTCGCTAATTGCTCCTTAAGTTTTACTTTTGCGGTATTAATACTATATAAATGAGTCAAGATTTATCAGAACAAGAGATTATTAGAAGAGAAAAGCTCCAAAATTTAGAGGCTGCGGGTATCAACCCTTATCCAGCTCCATTATACCCAGTTTCTCATTATTCTGCTGAAATAAAGCAAAACTTTTCCGAGGAAACCAAGGATAACTATGCGAATGTGTGTGTTGCCGGTAGAATTATGAGTGTAAATGATAAGGGCAAGGTTTTATTTGTGAAGATTCAAGATAATGACGGCATCTTTCAGTTATACATAAAAAGAGATGAAATTTGTCCAGATGAGGACAAGACTTATTGGGATGTACTAACTAAGAACGGAATGGATCTTGGTGATATCATTGGTGCAACTGGTTATGTATTTATTACTAAAACTGGCGAGACTTCCTTACATGCCAACACGGTTACTTTATTGGCGAAGTCCTTAAAGCCGTTGCCGGTTGTAAAGAGAGATGAGGAAGGAAATACTTTTGATGCAGTAACGGATCCAGAATTTAGATATCGTCAACGCTATGCCGATTTAATTATCAATCCAGATGTAAAAGAAACATTTGCGAAGCGTACTGTGTTAATGAATACGATTCGTGAGTTTTTAAATACAAGAGGTGCATTAGAAGTAGATACACCTGTATTACAAGCCATTCCGGGTGGTGCAGCAGCAAGACCCTTTATTACGCATCATAATGCATTGGATGTACCCTTTTACTTGCGTATTGCCAATGAATTGTATTTAAAGCGTTTGATTGTAGGTGGATTTGATTGGGTATATGAGTTTAGCCGCAATTTCCGTAACGAAGGAATGGACAGAACGCATAATCCAGAGTTCACCGTATTAGAATGGTATACTGCTTACAAGGATTATTTCTGGATGATGGAAATTACCGAGCAGTTGTTTGAAAAAATTGCTTTGACTTTACATGGTACCACTGTTTTAACTGTGGGAGATAAGACCATTGATTTTAAAGCCCCTTATCGTCGTGTGAGTATTATTGATGCGATTAAAGAAAATACAGGTATTGATATTACAGGAATGGATGAAGCAGGATTAAGAAACGTTTGTAAGACTTTAAAGATAGATGTAGCGCCAACAATTGGTAAAGGAAAATTGATTGATGAAATATTCGGTTCAACCAGTGAGCATACTTATACGCAACCTACTTTTATTATTGACTACCCAGTGGAAATGAGTCCATTGACCAAGAAACACCGTAGCAAGGAAGGTTTGGTAGAGCGTTTTGAATTGATGGTGAATGGTAAAGAATTAGCCAATGCTTATTCTGAATTAAATGATCCAATTGATCAAAGAAAACGTTTTGAAGATCAGTTGGCTTTAATGGAAAGAGGTGATGACGAAGCTATGTTTATTGATCATGACTTTTTAAGAGCATTGGAATATGGTATGCCACCAACTTCGGGTATTGGCATTGGAATAGATCGTTTATGTATGATGATGTTAAATCAACCTTCGATACAAGACGTATTGTTCTTCCCACAAATGCGCCCCGAAGCATTTGGAGATTTAAAAAAATAATCAATAAAATTAATTTTTTTAAATCCTCCCTTTTATGATTTTTTCAATGCACCCCATAAACGGGTGCATTGATTTAGATAAAACTAAAAAGGCCACTCGATGGACTGCCCCCAAAAAGTTAGACACTTAATGGGGGCATTTTTATGAATAAACGAATCAAGTACGACTACCAATTTAGACTTAAATGTGTTGAGTTGGTTGTTAAAAAGAATCTACCTGTAAG
>TBL_comb48_EPIDRAFT_1000163_pt1 | contig 51321 bp, 41 predicted proteins | sample TroBogEpilimnion_37_FD_10681 | JGI IMG/M metagenome (IMG submission 10681) | reverse complement strand
GCCTTGTATAAAATATTACCAGACATTGAATGGTTCAAAAGCTTTGAATTTGAAAAAGTTTCTAATTTATTGGGTAAGGTTAAAATGAGTGTGACTGTTATTGAAACCGAAAACAAACAACACAACGTGGTCCCTTCTACTTGTAAAATGGTAGTGGATGTGCGCGTAAATGAATTGTATAGTTTTGAAGAAATATTAGAGATTATTGGAAAAAATGTTCAATCATCAGTAACGCCAAGATCTTTAAGAATGCGTTCTACTGGAATTGCGTTGGAACATCCATTGATTCAAGCAGGGATCGCATTGGGTAAAGGATATTATGGTTCCGTAACAACATCGGATAAAGCATTAATGCCATTTCCAGCTTTAAAAATGGGGCCTGGAGATTCTGCTCGAAGTCATACTGCGGATGAATTTATTTTTGTAAAAGAAATAGAAGAAGGGATCAATACCTACATACAATTAATTGATAAAATGATTTTATTATGAGTAAGCTTTGGCAAAAAAATAATCAGGTAGCTAGTTCGGTAGAACAGTTTACGATTGGCAATGACCAGGAAATGGATTTGTACTTGGCTGCTTATGATGTATTGGGATCAATTGCCCATACCACCATGTTATCGGAAGTAGGTTTATTAACTAAGGATGAGCAGGTTCAATTAAAAAAAGCCTTAGTGGAAATTTATGAATTAGTGCAGTCAGGAAATTTTAAATTAGGGGAAGGTGTTGAGGATATACATTCTCAGGTAGAAATGTTGTTGACTGAAAAATTAGGGGATATTGGTAAAAAAATTCATAGTGCTAGAAGTAGAAATGATCAGGTTTTAGTAGACTTAAAATTATTTTTACGTGCCGAGTTAATGTCTATTGCAAAATCGGTTCAATCTTTATTTGCTTTATTGCAAACAAAAAGTGAGCAACATAAAAATGACTTATTACCTGGCTACACGCATTTGCAATTAGCAATGCCCTCTTCCTTTGGATTGTGGTTGGGTGCATATTCCGAAAGCTTAGTAGATGATATGACGGTGTTGCAAGCAGCGTATCATGTGGTTAATAAAAATCCATTAGGTTCTGCCGCAGGCTATGGTTCTTCCTTCCCCATTAATAGAACAAGAACTACCGAGCTGTTAGGTTTTGAGACATTAAATTACAATGTAGTGTATGCACAAATGGGCCGTGGTAAAGCGGAAAGAATCACCGCAATGGCATTGGCAAATTTTGCAGATACCTTATCTAGATTAAGCATGGATGCATGTTTGTTTATGAATCAAAACTTTGGCTTCATAAAATTCCCCGAAGAGTTAACGACGGGCTCCAGCATCATGCCACACAAAAAAAATCCAGATGTTTTTGAATTAATAAGATCTTATTGCAATCGTATTAAAGCATTGCCAAACGAAATATTAATGATGACCACCAATTTGCCATCAGGATATCATCGTGATTTGCAATTGTTAAAAGAGCATTTATTCCCTGCTTTCCAACAATTGAGAAATTGTATTGATATGGCTTCATTGATGATTCAAAATATGGAAGTAAAGCAGGATTTATTAGAGGATCCTAAATATCAATATTTGTTTAGTGTGGAAGAGGTAAATAAATTAGTGAATGCAGGCGTACCCTTTAGAGATGCCTATAAAAAAGTGGGTCTATCTATTGAGGATGGCACTTATACCTATTCAACAAAAGTGGAACATAGCCATGAAGGCAGTATTGGGAACCTTTGTACTGCTGAAATTGCAGCGGCGATGCAAAAATTGTTAAATAGTTTAGAATTTGATAAAGTTGAGCAAAAAATTGACCAATTATTGCATGGCTAATTGTATTTTTGGCCACACTAATTAAAAAATTAGTTTAAAAAATTGAATATGAAAAAAGGATTATTATTTATTGGATTGTTTGCAACTGTATTTGCAGTAGCGCAAACAAAACCCGCAACTGCACCAAAAGCACCAGTTGCAAAAGGCGCTCCAACTATTAAGCCAAAGTTAGCTTTGACCTATACGCCAGCTCAATCTATTAAAACAACTAAAGACAGTGCCTCTTATGCATTGGGTTATAGAATTGCACAAAGTTTAAAAGGCCAAGGTTTACAAGACATAAACTTTGAATTGTTTAAAAAAGGAATGGCTGCAGGGACAATTGCTAAAACAGAAATCCCTGATAGCTTATTAGATGTTTGTATTAAAAACTACCAAGATAAAATGAGTCAAGAAAAAATCGCGATCAACAGAGCTGCTGGAAAAGCGTTCTTAGAAGCAAATGCAAAAAAAGAAGGTGTTGTTAAAATGACAAACGGCATGCAATACTTAGTATTAACTGCTGGTTCAGGCACAGAGCACCCAACTTTAAAAAGTAAAGTAAAGTGTCATTACCATGGTACTATGATTGATGGTACTGTATTTGATAGCTCAGTACAAAGAGGTGAGCCAATCAGTTTCCCATTAAATGGTGTAATTAAGGGATGGCAGGATGCTGTTCAATTAATGACTGTGGGTGCAAAGTGGAGATTGTTCATTCCTAGCGAATTAGCTTATGGTGAGCGTTCTGCAGGACCAGTTATCGGACCAGGTTCAACATTGATTTTTGATGTTGAATTATTAGGCATCGAATAATAAGCTCAAAATAATTGAAAGACCCCCATAATTGGGGGTTTTTTATTGGTATTAAGTGGTAATTTTGATGACGAAATTGAATATATGAAACAGTACATTGGTTTTTTCTTTTTTATCAGCATTTTGACATTTGCATGTTCTCCCAATAATGTAAAATCAGATGCGAACATTGTGAAAATATTGGATAGTGCAAAGTTAAAAGGCACTTTTGCATTAATGGAAAATGGGTCTGCAGAGTTTACGATTACGAATTTATCCATGTACAAGGATTCTGCATTTGCACCATTGAATACTTTCTTTACTGTTCCTAGTTTAATCGCGTTAGATAGAGGTTATATCAACCACACAGCTACTAGTTGGGTACCAACTGATTCTGTTGCATATTATCAATCTATCATTGAAAAAATAGGAAGAGTAGATTTATTGAAAGTATTGGATTCAATACATTACGGAAAAGGAATTATTAGTAAGGATCTAAATAGTTTTTGGAAGGATAGTTCACTTCGTATTACACCTGATGAACAATTGGGATTGATTAAAAAATTATACTTCAATCAATTGCCTTTTCAAAAACGTTCTCAGGACATTTACAAACAAATGATTTTAAAAGAAAACAATACAAGCTATAAGTTAAGCTATGTATATGGTTCGGCTGTTAGTGCAAGTGCGGCTAATTGGATAATGGGTTATGTTGAAGAAAATAAACATCCCTATTTTTTCGTGATGTATGTTGTTGATCAAAATGCACAACCAATAAACAAGGAGGCTAAAACAGTTGCTGTTTTAAAATCAATTTTAACACAGCAAGGATTTTTGAAAGGACTTAGATAATTAAACAATTTATTTGCTAAATCATAGTATCAATTATGCAGTATTACTGTAACTCTTTAACATCTTATCAGCGCTTTATTACAAGAACTGTAAAAATAGGCAACCTGACAATTGGTGGTGGCAATCCAGTGCGTGTCCAAACAATGACCACGACCGATACCATGGATACAGATGCAACAGTTGCGCAGGTTATCAAATGTATTGAAGCGGGTGCCGAGTTGGTAAGAATTACAGCACCAAGTAAAAAGGAAGCAGATAATTTAGCAAATATAAAAGCAGCATTAAGGGCTAAAGGTTATGATACACCTTTGGTAGCTGACATTCATTTTACACCTAACGCAGCTGAAATTGCTGCAACAATTGTTGAAAAAGTAAGAGTGAATCCGGGCAATTATGTAGATAAGAAAAAGTTTGAGCAAATTGAATATACCGATGCGGAATATATTGAAGAGATTGAAAGAATTAGAGAAAGATTCACGCCCTTGGTTTTAATTTGTAAGGAATACGGAACTGCTATGCGTATTGGAACCAATCATGGCTCTTTAAGCGATCGTATCATGAGTAGGTATGGTGATACGGCAAATGGAATGGTGGAGAGTGCAATGGAGTTTTTAAGGATTGCGCGTAGCTTGGATTACCATCAGATTATTTTGAGTATGAAGTCAAGTAATCCTCAAGTAATGGTGCATGCCTACAGATTATTATTACAACAAATGCACAATGAGTTTGGTGAATGTTATCCTTTGCATTTAGGAGTAACCGAAGCGGGTGATGGAGAAGATGGAAGAATTAAAAGTGCAATTGGAATTGGTACTTTATTGGAGGACGGTATTGGCGATACCATTAGAGTGAGTTTAACGGAGGATCCTGAATTAGAAATTCCAGTTTGTAGAGATATTGTAAAAAGATACAATGGTCAAGCTGCTCATTTAAGTAGTGCAACCATTTTGCCAATTGAAAAATTAACTTATAATCCTTTTGAATACAAAAGAAGAAAGAGTTTTGAAATTAAAAATATGGGCGGAACGCATGTTCCTGTTGTTGTCGCTGATTTGAGTCATTTGGAATCCATTTCAAGAGAAAGTTTAATTGCGATTGGATATACCTATAATAGCGATACTGATAAATGGGCAATTAGTGATGCTGCTGCAGATTATGTGTTTGTTGGTAATAATACCATTGATTTTGATTTGCCTGGAACCCTTAGTGTGATTGTGCCACAGCAAAATTTGGCTAAACAAACTAATGCAATTAACCATTATCCTTTATTTGATGCGGATGCTTTTTTAGCTACTACCGAAAAATCAAATGACCTTCAATTTGTAATGCTTGATTGCTATAGTACTGCGAATAATACGAGTGATGAACAATTGTTAAAAATTGCAAAGCATTCAAATGTAGTTTTTTGTTTGAGCAGTAGCTTACAACATGCTATGCCAGCAGTAAGACGCATGTTTGTTAAATTAATGGAATTGGGTATCGAAAATCCAGTTTTATTAATGACCAATAGCAATGGCAATACAACAGACGAACATTTAATTCATTTCGCTACTGAAACAGGTGCTTTATTATTAGACGGAATGGGTGATGGCATTTGGTTAAGTGTAAGCGAAGCTGTTTATCAATCATCTAATGGTAAAATGGCGAATTTATCTGGAAGAAACTATATCACTAATTCTTCTATTGAGCAGTTTTTAAATGCAACTAGCTTTGGAATTTTACAAGCAACGAGAACTAGAATTTCAAAAACTGAATATATTTCTTGTCCAAGCTGTGGACGAACTTTGTTTGAATTACAAGAGACTACTGCTAAAATCAGAAAAGTGACCAATCACCTAAAAGGCTTAAAAATTGCCATTATGGGTTGTATCGTGAATGGTCCTGGTGAAATGGCCGATGCTGACTTTGGTTATGTGGGAAGTGGTGTTGGTAAAATCACATTATATAAGGGTAAGGAAGTAATGAAACGAAATATAGATAGTGAAGTAGCAGTAGATGAGTTGATTCAATTATTAAAAGAAAATGATGCATGGATTGATCCTGTGCAACACTAATAGCTTTATATGTATTTTGTTTTTTATAGCTTTTTTTATTTAATCTCTTTACTACCTTGGCGTGTATTATATTTTATTAGTGATGGTATTGCTTTTATTTTAAGACGCATTATTAAATATAGAGTAGCAGTAGTAGATTATAATTTGTCTATTGCATTTCCAGAAAAGTCGTTAAAGGAAAGAAAAGTGATTGCAAAAGAATTCTATCAACAGTTTACAGATTCTTTTATTGAAACAATTAAGATATTATCTATTTCAGATAAAACATTTGAAAAAAGGTTTACTTCCAATATTGAAGTATTAAATGATTTATATCAATCTGGTCAAAACATTCAATATATGGCCGGGCACTTTTTTAATTGGGAGTTTGCCAATTGGGGAGTTGCTAAATATGGCAAATGTCCTTTTTTGGCGGTGTATATGCCTTTAAGCAATAAGGCCTTTAATAAATTGATTTATGATTTAAGAGCAAGGTATGGTTCAGTACTAATTCCTGCGACAAGTTTTAGAAATCAATTTTCAAAGTATGTAGCGCAAGGTCAATATGGGCTTGCATTAGCGGCAGATCAAAATCCGGGCAATCCACTACAGTCCTACTGGGTTGACTTTTTTGGCAAACCAACACCATTTGTAAAAGGTCCGGAAAAAGGGGCTAAGCTAAATAATACTGCTCAGGTGTTTGTACATTTTCATCGCACCAAAAGAGGTTATTACCATTCTGAATATGAGATCATGACAACGGAGCCGAATCAATTTGAGGAAGGTCAGCTTACTTTACAGTTTGTAAAATTATTAGAGGAAAAAATTAAATTGAATCCATCTAATTATTTATGGAGTCATCGCAGATGGAAGTACAATTATGATGCAGCAGTACATGAAGAACTTTACGTAAAATAGTTTAATCTTCTAAAAAACTAGTTTTAGTACTATCTGTTTTTGTAATCGTGGGCTTCTTGATGGTTTCAAAATTAAACTTATCCTTCAATGCTTGAACAGCTACCCATCCATCGTTTACGATTCTAATATTATGAATCCCTTGTTTTTTTAACATGCTTGCAGCAAGGGTATTCGTAGTGCCATCTTCACTTATAATGTAGATATTAAAATGCTCATCTAATTCCGACATACTGCCTGGATCCATAAACTCAGCTAAAGGCAATGAAACTGAATTCTTGATATGTGATTTATTATAAGCTTCCTCTTCTCTAATATCTAATGGCATTAAAAATTCATCAAATGGAATATCCATTGCAAGTTCATCTACTTCCACATCAATCAACATATCATGTCTAAGTCCACTTGCTTGCCAGGTTTCAAAACCACCATTTAAATGACCAATGATATTTGCAAATCCTGCTTCTGAAAAATAAGCCAAAGTTTCTTTCTCTAAGGAAGGATCCAACACTAGTAAAAGTGGAGATGTTTTTTCAATCGCCCCCATTGCTACTGCATATTTTACAGTAGCGGGGGTGATATGTAATGAGTTTGGGATATGACTATTTATCCATTGATCTTTAGATCTGGTATCCACTAAAATAGTATTGGGGTCTTCAAGCAAAAGCTTGAATTGATCTAAGGTCAATGACATTCTTATCCAACTAATTGTTCAACAAATTGATTTACTTGTTCTAAACGATCATAATCAACTGTGTAATAAATGTATTTGCCTTCTCTTGTGGTAACAACAATTCCTGCTCTTCTTAAAATAGCCAAATGTTGAGAGGCAACAGATTGCTCTAATCTTAGTTTTACGTAGATATTTGTTACAGTCATTTTTTGCTGCTCATCGATAAGCTTTACAATTTGCTGACGTAATTTGTGGTTCAAAGCTCTTAGGATCATTGCAGCTTTTTTACTGTGCAATAAGTCCACTTTCACTGGCGATTTGCCATTTGATAGTTGTAATTGGGGTAATGATTGGTTCATGACAATAATTGAATTATTGGGGGGTTATGAATAAAAATTTTGGTACAAAGTTACATTATATAATTTAAAATATAATATATAAATATTTGCGATATAGGGAATCTATGCTACCATTCATCAAATAAATGGACTTAGGCCTTGGTCGACGGAATTTGATAAAAATCCTTTAAGTAAGCTGGTTTACTATAGGCTATATCCTCAAAATCAAGGTTTCCCATCTTAATACATGCAAGTTGAATGAAATCATCTATTGAATAAGACGACTCCATAAAATGCAGATTGGGGTGGTTTGTAATTTCTTTTGATTTTGTAGCTCCATTGCCTACACATAAAACTGGGCCATTTACAAGTAAATTGTCAAAATAGGCTGCATCTAATACAATTGACTGTTCCGGAACGATGATTGTATTATCTGCTTTATAGATGGCACCAAAAACCTCCATTCTTCTTGCATCAATCATGCAAAATATTTGAATGGAATTTTTATTGGCTGTTACCATTGGATGTTGGCTTGCATGATGTGCTAATAACGCAAGTGTTGAAATTCCTATTAATGGTTTGCCAATAGCGTAAGCAATTCCCTTGGCACTTGATAAACCGACTCTTAAACCTGTATAGCTTCCTGGTCCCATGGTTACAGCCACTGCGTCAACTTGTTGAATATCCAGCCCTGATTTTGCTAAAACATCCGCAATGGCAACTTGAACAAAATTTGCATGGGTATTGGATTGGCTATTCTCAGCCAATGCAAGTAGTTGATTGTCTTTACTTACCCCAATCAATGCTTTTTCTCCAGCGGTGTCTATGTATAAAATAATGGCCAAGGACTATAATTGTTTTGCAAAAATAAGCCTGTATTTGCAAGAAAATTAAGAAATTGTGCTTCTAATTAAATTATTATGTCAAAACAAATCATTCAAACAGATAAAGTGCCTGCTCCAATTGGGCCATATAGCCAAGCAGTAATTGCCAATGGGTTTTTATTTGCTAGTGGTCAAATTGCTTTTGATCCAACAACAGGGGAATTGGTAATGGATAGTATTCAATCTGAAACAAAGCAAGTGATGGAAAACATCAAAGCCATTTTAGAAGAAGCTAAAATTGGTTTTGAAAACATTGTAAAGACAAGCATATTTTTAAGTGATATGCAATTGTTTGCACAGGTAAATGAAGTTTATGGAAGTTATTTTACAAGTAATTTTCCTGCAAGAGAAACAGTGGCTGTCAAAACATTGCCTAGAAATGTTAATGTAGAAATTAGTATTACTGCTGTAATTGCTTTGTAATTATTTATAAAATAATTGGTACTGTGTTTTTAGTAACCAAACTTCTTGGGGCTGCATTATGTGTAGCCCCATTTTATTGTTAAAACAATCGGGCGCAGCGCTTAAATTTTCAATAGCAATACTTTTTCGATTGTTTGGAATATACAATTGCAAGTAGGAATAATTTGAATCTGGCGTCACGACTAACTTAAAATTTTTATTTTCAAGGGTTGCTGATGGTTGCTCGCTATCCAATAAGTAGCCGTTGTCTAATTCAATCGTATCAAGGCTTTTGGGTGTTTCAAAATCATGACAAGGTAAAAATTCACCTGTAGGAAGCAAATCGGTATTGTAAATTAATATGCCTTTATTGATAAATTGTAAAGTACAATCATTAATATTTTCATCTAGTTTAAAATAGGGATGCCATCCATCCATCATGGGGAAACTATGTTGATCCTTATTAGTTATTGTAGTCTCAACTTGTACCGTATTATTTTTTTCAAAAATCCATTGTAGGGATATGGTATAATGAAAAGGAAATCCTTTATCATTTTTTTGATATTCATAGTTAAGGGTTACAGAAGCATAAGTTTCATTAGCTTCCGTATGGATGATTTCAAAATTAGCATCATACAAAATGCCATGTAATGCATGGTTCCCTAAATAGAATTTATCAATGGTGTATTGGGTGTTTTCATGTACATAGGTGCCGTTTTGAAGTCTACAAGAGAATGGGTTCATCTTCCCCCCTTTAAACCCATTGGACTCAAAATTTTTCCATCCTTCTTCAAAATTATTTCCATCAATAATGTCAAAAAATCCTGATGCAGGGGATAGTTTCCAGCTGTTTAGTAGTCCTCCTTTTGTTGAAATTTCAATCTGTTCCTGCGTTAAAAGGTTTTTTATTTGGATCAGTTTAAAGTCGGCAATGGGTTCAATATGTATAGCGAAAGACATGAAAGATTGTTTGACTCGTAATTTAAAACTAATCTATTAACTTTGGTATCAAATATGATAGGAATGTACAAATTTATTACGGCTGCTTTTTTATGCTTATCCATTGGCTCATTTGCTCAAAAAATAAATAAGTATGATAGTACTTTAAAAATTGGCAAAGCTGGTTATAAAGTCACCTGTTTAAATCGTAAACCTGAAAGTAATATTTTAAGTATCAAGCCAGTGGGTTTTAAAAATGAGGCAGGAGAAGTAATGCGTGAAATAAGAGGAAGAGTATTGTCTTCGGAGATTGATGACTTTAACCAAGATAATTTTCCAGACCTAATTATCTATATACTTGATGCTACTGGCAAAGTGGTTCCCTTTGTAATTAGTTCTAAAGACAACGAGTACATTCAGCCCATACTTTTTCCAGATATTACCAATGATATGCAATTGAGCAAAGGCTATCGCGGAAAAGACGAATACAAATTAGTGGAAGGTATTTTATTTAGAAAGTTCCCAATTTATGATACAGATACTGCTATTAAAGAGCCGACTAAAAAAGCGAGACAAATAATGTATAGGGTCGTAACAGGAGATAGAGGTATGTTAAACTTTAAAGTGTTTAAAAACTTTGATTTAAATGTAGATTAATAACCATCTGCAATTACAATCTTACCCACTCCTTTTTCATTTCCACTGATATCTCTTACAAAAACGAGATAGATTCCAGTGGCAACTTTTCTGCCATCAATGGTTCTTGTGTTCCAAAGGGCTTGACCGCCTAATGCTGGAGTTTGGTATAAAAGCTTTCCCGTTAAATCAGTAATTTTTAAAATTGCATTTTCAACCAATCCTCTAATGGCAATTTGTCCATTGAAACTAGGGGGTACTGGATTTGGGAATATTTGAATATTATTTTGAACGTTAACCCCTTCGGTGGCAGTTCCCCTGTAGCTTACCATTCCATTATTAGTATTGAAAAATACTTCACCTGATTTTGGTGCTATACTAATTTGTAAAATCGTATCAGAAGTTAAAGGACTATTTGATTTAGAAAAGTGTTCAATGATATTTAATCCATCTTCACTTAATAGCCATGCTCCATTATTAGTGCCAATCCATTTTCGATTCGCTCCATCTACTGCAATAGATTGCACAGCTTCTTTTTGAAATAGGTACCCATTAAATCCGTTGTTATTGACAATTGGTAGATAAGCATTGCAGGGACTGTTGGAAATGTCACCACAATTAAAAATGCCTATTCCATTATCTGTGCCTACCCAAATACTTCCCATTTTATCATTTGCTAAACTAGTAACATGTGTGCTAGGCAAGTTGCCATTAGATTGACCCGTGGTTAACTGTTTCCAAATTTCAGTTGGGAATATATCTTTGGATTGGTAAACATATATCCCTTGATTATTAGGAGCTATTATCCAAGCCTGCTGTTGGTTATTGATAATGAATTTATCAATCCCTGTTTTGCTTAAATTATTAGGAATGGGAATACTATTCCAATTAGTGTTTGATTGACGAACCACACCTTGCTGATCCTGGATTGCCCAAACAGCATTGTTTTGATCCGTATGAATTTCTTTAAAACTGCCAACGAGTGTGTTGGGTTTAATAGTTTCTAGTTGACTATTATTGGTGATATGTACCAAATTATTTTCTGCAGCAAACCAAATGCTATTATCCATTGTATTAATAGCACTTGCATTAAGTAATGTTAAGTTTGAAGTACCAATTTGAGTATAGTTTTTCCAACCATCAGCATTGAATAGCGCATAGCCTGGACTATTTTTAAAAGGAGCAACTAAATTTTCTGCATCTATCGACATCCCTCCGCGCACTAAGGCTTTCATGCCACCTAAATTGGACCATTGATAAGTATTTGTACTACTATTTTTAAATAATAAACCTGCACTACTGTCTGCAACCCAAAAATTATTATTATCCATTAATGTTTGCAAAGGGGCATTCACATGTAAACTGTCAACTAAAATGGTAGTTGTATTATCCTTATTGAATTGCACTACTGCACCCTTGCCTGATGAATATTGTACATTCAGTAATAAATTATTTGTAGTAGTATCAATGCGTTGAATTAAGGCATTGCTTAAGGTTAAGAGGGGAGTACTATTGGGTAATTGATAAATACTGGAATTTGTATAACCGTAAATGATATTATTTTTTTGTGCAAATTTTTTAATTTTTAAAGGGTCGAGGTTCAAGATGCGACTCCATTGCGTAGGGGGGGGTCCATTTAAAACATAGGGCGATCCCCATATTCCATTTTCAGTGGCAGCATAAACACTATCATGTGCCATTGTGATATCATAAACTGCAATGGGTTGCTGGTTGTTATTAGGGAACCAGGTATTTTTTATTTCATGTTTAATTAAATCAACTGTTACGATTCCAAAATTGGTCGCAACAAAAGCTAGTTTTTGCAAAACATAAACTGCATTTATTTTTTTATCTGCATAAAGATTGGATAATTGAATCGCGTTTACATTAAAAACCTGATCACTTTTTAGAATGTCAATATTGCTATTGCTATAAGTGACAATAAGCTGATTTTGATTATTATCCCATACTATATTTGTTAGGTCAATATCTGATAGGCCGGTGGTTTTATCTAGCCAGCCTTTTATGCCTTTTGCATCAATGGTAGCAATTTGATAGGGAGTAGCTGCATAAATATAATCGCCTTTTGCAATCGCTCGAACACTATGGTTATCAAAATGTCCTCTCCAGGAACCAATGGCGCCTAATTTATTTTGAGCAATACAAAAACTGCATATAAAAACGAATAATATAGTAAGGTTTTGTTTCATTTATTAAACTAACAATGCAGTCATATTAAAATGACTCAGAAAATTAATCTTTTAAAGCAGCGTAAATAGCTTCTTGAATTTTTGGTCTTAGGTTTAATGCACTAAACACTTTATTATCTCTTGTTGGAAATACTCTGTTGGACAAGTAAATAAATAAAATACCAGTTGTTGGATCTGCCCAAACACAGGTTCCTGTAAATCCAGTGTGGCCAAAGGTTGCAGGCGAAGCACTTGCACTTGGGTAAGGATTTTTACTAGTAGCATTTTGTTTATCTGGTTTGTCAAAACCTAAACCTCTACTACTATTGGGGCTATTATAGGCAGTGAAATTTTGAATAGTACTTGATTGTATATAAGATTTTCCTTCCCAACTACCATTATTTAAAAGCATTAAATACAATTTTGCTAAATCCGTGGCATTGCTAAAAAGTCCGGCATGTCCTGCGATGCCACCCATTGTAGAAGCCCCTTCGTCGTGCACACTTCCTCTTATTAATTCATGTCTAAAATAATCATCCACTTCGGTAGCAGCAATATTGTCAATATTTGTTTTCTCTAAGGGTAAAAATCCTGTTGAGGTCATGCCCATTGGTTTGTAGAATGTATTTTCGGTATACGCTTTAAGGCCTTGTCCAGTTACTTTTTCCACCACTTTACCTAAGAAAATAAAATCGTTGTCACTGTATACATATTTACCTGGATCGGTTACAGGGCTTCGTAAAATTTGATTTTGAATGGTATCCTGCCAAGTATCAATTAGCCATTTGTTAGGTGAAATAAAATAGTTATGCGTGGCATCTTTTTGAGTGCTTACCACATTTGGCAAATATGCACCGTCTTTTTGTAAAAATGATTCATAGAATTTTAAATAGGGGTACAAGCCTGCTTGATGTAATAGTAAATCTTTTAAAGTGATCTTTGCTTTATTGCTGCCTCGAACCCAGGGAAGGTAATCGCCAATTGTTTTATTGATATCTACTTTTCCTTCGTCCACTAATTTCATAATACTTACTGTAGTGGCAGAAACTTTAGTTACAGATGCAAGGTCATAATAAGTATCCAATGTAATTGGGCTAGATTCAATACCAGCAGTAGTTCCATAAGCTTTATTAAATATTATTTTATTGTTCTTGGCAACTAATATTTGACAGCCAGGTATTGCTTTTTTTTGAATTGCATCATATACCAAAGAATCCACTTTATTTAAATCCTGCACTTTTAAAGAGGCTGTGCCAAAGGGTAAGTTTTCGGCAACAGTAACCGGCAATTGACCCGTTGCTTTGCTGTTTCCTTGTAACCAATTTAAAACTGCTTTTTGAACATAATCATTGTCTTCGTAAGCAAATAGAATGTTACTGATATTATTGAAATCACCTACTGCGTATGGATTTCCTAATATTAAGTGTATCCAATTTTTAGGATGATCTTGTTTTAAAAATTGTATTATAAAACTAGGAATTTGAAAATGATTGGCAGGACGACGACTATAATTATGCAATCCTACAAACACTTGCTGATAATTTTTTAAACTGTCATTTATGTGATCTAATGCAGTGCTATCTTTTGGATTAATTAAAAATACTTTTACGCCATAATTACTTTCCAATGACTTGGTCAAAAAGTTCGTTGTTGCTGTATTTAAAGCAATATATGCTGTTGGAATTTCTTTATTCAAGTTTGGCAAACTACTAGCATTGGCATAGGTCAATGATTGTGCCGCCATTTGTGATTTAATGATTCCTACAGATTTATTTAAATCTGCCACCATATTGGTTGTATCAATAAATTGTTTTTCACTTAATCCATATTTATATTTTGCTGCCAATACTTTTTTAACACGCACATTAATATCTTCTTCACTTAATCTTCCTTCTTGAATCGCTTCTTTAATTTTTTCAATAGATTGACCAATATCGCCAGGCAAACACAACATGTCATTTCCCGCTAACAATGCACGCACATTGGCTTCTCCACGCGGAAAATAATTACTAATAGCCTGCATATCCATTGCATCGGTAACACTCAATCCTTTAAAGCCTAATTCCTTTTTTAATAATTCATTAATGGCTTTAGGTGATAAGGATGTTGCGTATTTTGGTGTGGTATCAATTGCGGGTACTGACAAATGCGCCACCATTACCGATCCAATTCCAGCATTAATAAGTGCTCTAAATGGAGCAAGTTCTAAACTGTCTAATGCTGCCCTTGATTTATTAATAATTGGAATATCTAAATGTGAGTCAACATTAACATCCCCATGACCAGGAAAATGTTTCGCAGTTGCCATCACTCCATTGTCCTGTAAGCCTTTCATATAAGCGATTCCATGCTGAATGACACGCTCTTTATTTTGACCAAAACTACGATCGTTAATCACTGGATTATAGGGATTATTGTTGATATCAACATCTGGGGCATAGTTAATATGAATACCCAATCTTTTACATTGTGCTGCAACAGCTGCTCCCATTTCATACACTAGCTTGTCAGATGCTATCGCGCCAAGCGATAATTGTCTTGGAAACATCTCAACACTATCTAATCGCATGCCCACTCCCCATTCTGCATCCATCGCAATTAGTAAAGGAGTTTTAGCAATGTATTGATAATAATTTGTTTGTAATGCTTCGCGTATAGGGCCTCCTTGAAAAAAACAAAGCCCACCAATATTGTATTGTTTAATTAACTGGCTAAGTGTATCTATTTTTTTATCGTCCCAATTGCTATGGGCTCTTAAAACCATTAATTGGGCAATCTTTTCATCTAAGCTTAATGCATTGAATTGTTTTCTTACCCATCTCTTTTCGGCTCTTGTTTGTGCATTTATTTGAAAGACAACTAATGAACATACAATTAGTAATAAGAATGCTTTTTTCATAATGGCTTTTTTGTAAAATTTTGGTACTTGCAATTTAAGCATAAAAAAAAGCTTACCCTAGATTGGATAAGCTTTTTATATAGAATTATTTGTTCGTTTTCACTTAATCAAACAGCGCCTAAGCTTCTGTTTCGTCCTCGCTTGGAATAGTTGGCTCTACATTGTGCTTTTGCAACTGAGCAAACCATTTTACCATCTTTTTCATGTCACTTCCGTATACACGATCAAAGTCCATTTTAGGGAATACTTTTTTAAAGTAAGCCGTTACCGCCTTAGGGTCTTTTTCGTTAGGTAAAGCCTCTTTAGATTTACCCATTGCAATAAATACCTCCGCTAAGAACACATTTTCATGCGTTGTATACACTTCGATACTCTCTAAATGTGAAAACTGGTGCGCTCTTGAGCTTATAAATTGGGTATTGTTATTTTCTAATGAAGTGGCAATTGCACCATCATTTTTACTTGTCACTAATTCGAATAGTCCTGACATTCCAGAAACCGAGATCAATTTGCTGTATTCCATAGCTGCTATGTGTTTAATTTACTGGCGCAAATTACTGAAAAACACCCAATTTTCATTTTTTAAACTACCTTTGTTTTACTTAAAATTTAGTTTATGCCAGGTTTTGAATTCTTTGGAGAAGAAGAAAGAAAAGAAGTAAATGATGTCCTTGAGACAGGTATTTTAATGCGTTACGGTTTTGATGGCCCACGCAAAGGAATTTGGAAATCAAAAGAGTTGGAAGCAGCTATTTGTAGCCGTTTTGGTAGTGAATATGCGCAATTAACTTCAAGTGGTACCGCAGCGTTAACAACTGCAATGGCTGCATTGGGAATTGGAGCGGGGGATGAAGTAATCATGCCTGCATTTACATTTGTTGCAAGTTTTGAAGCAGTATTAAGCATGGGTGCAATACCTGTTTTAGTAGATATTGATGAGTCATTGACTTTAGCTCCAGATGCAGTAAAAGCGGCAATTACGCCAAAAACAAAATGCGTGATGCCTGTACATATGTGTGGAAGCATGGCCGACTTAGATGCATTAAAAGCAATTTGTGCCGAACATAAATTGATATTATTAGAAGATGCTTGTCAAAGTATTGGCGGTACATATAAAGGAAAAGCACTGGGTACCATTGGTGATGCGGGTACTTTCTCTTTTGACTTTGTAAAGACAATTACCTGTGGTGAAGGAGGAGTGGTGATGACCAATAATAAAGACGTATATATTAAGTCTGATGCATTTACCGATCACGGGCATGATCATTTAGGTGTTGACCGTGGTGCTGATTTGCATCCTTTCTTAGGATACAATTTTAGAATCAGTGAATTGCATGCTGCAGTGGGATTAGCACAAATTAAAAAATTAGATACTTTCTTGTCTTTACAAAAAAGAAACAATCAAATATTAAGATCTTATATCGAACAAGTGCCTGGAGCAAGCTTCAGAGTAGTGCCAGATCCTGCTGGAGATAGCTATAGTTTCTTGAGTTGGTTTTTACCAACACAAGCTCAAACGGAGAAAGCAATTGAGGCATTGAAAGCAGCTGGTATCTTAGGAGGAAATTTTTACTGGTATGCCAATAACTGGCATTATATCCGTAAATGGGATCATTTAAAAACTGCTAAAAGTTTGTATGCATTAAGTGAAGCACAGCAAAATGCTTTAACGAGTTTGCAAAACAATGCATTTGCAAAAAGTGATGCGGTGATGAGCAGATGTATTTCAACTGCGATTAGCTTAACCTGGACAGAGGAACAAGTGCATGAAAAAGGAGCACAATTTTTATCTGTTTTGAAAGCCGCTCTTTCCTAAAGTTCAAATATGTCATTAGGTCAGTCCTTACAACAAAAGCAGTTACAAAGACTGTCGCCACAACAAATTCAATTAATGAAATTGTTGCAGATACCTAGTGCACAAATTGAACAAAGGGTAAAGGAAGAATTGGAAGAGAATCCTGCACTCGAAATGAATTTGGATTTATTAGATGGGGATGCGTCCACGGCTTCTGAAGAAATGAAAGATGATTTATTACAGGGCTTGCCGGATGAAGAGGAAGCAGTTCCTGTGGATGAATATGAAATGAGCAATGAGGAATTGAATGAATATAATTATGATGATGATGGTGATATTGCTGATTATAAAACTAAGGACGATTACTACCCCGAATTAGATGATGATAAAATAATCCCCATTAAGGCAGAGATAAGTTTACATGAATTATTGATGGATCAATTAAGCATGCTTGACTTAGTGGAAGATGAATATAAAATTGCGGAACAAATTATTGGAAGCCTAGATGATGATGGATATTTAAGAAGGGCATTGCAATCTATTGCGGATGATTTAGCCTTTAAGCAGGGCATGTGGGTTGAAGAACATAATATTGAAACGGTTTTAGTTAAGATACAAAATTTTGATCCTGCAGGTATAGCAGCAAGAAATTTACAAGAGTGTTTGTTATTGCAATTAAATAGAAAGTTGACAGCGGATGAGTTTGATGGCAAAAAAGAAAGCAAGCAAATAATAGTTTTAGCCATTCAAATTTTAGAAAAGTATTTTGAAGAGTTTACGCGTAAACACTACGATAAAATTCAAAAGAGTTTGCATTTGACGGATGCTAATATTAAAGAGGTATTGCATCAAATTATTTCTCTGAATCCAAAGCCAGGTGCCGAAGTGGCACAAAATAACGAAGCTGAAAAATATATTATTCCTGACTTTACAGTATTGATTAATAATGGAAAACTAGAGCTTACATTAAATAGTCGAAACGCTCCACCATTGGTTATTAGCGATGATTATAAGATGATGCTTAAAGAATATGAGTTGGGTCAAAAGCAGGATAAGGCGCAAAAAGAAGCAGTGTTTTTTATTAGACAAAAAATTGATGCGGCAAAATGGTTTATTGAAATGATTTTGCAAAGGCAGCAAACATTGCTTAAAACAATGCAAGCTATTTTATTACACCAAGAGTCCTTTTTTTTAAGTGGAGATACCACCCAATTAAAGCCAATGATTTTAAAAGATATTGCTGAAAAAACTTTGTTGGATGTTTCTACGGTGAGTAGGGTTGCAAATAGTAAATATGTGCAAACTGAATTTGGAACTTATTTATTGAAATATTTTTTCAGTGAATCTTTAACCACTGATTCGGGGGAGGAAGTAAGTACCAAGGAAGTAAAAGCAATTTTGCAAGAGCTAATTCAACAAGAAGATAAACACAAACCTTTAAGTGATGATGAATTAACAGAGCAACTTCAGGAAAAAGGGTACAATATCGCGAGAAGAACAGTTGCAAAATATAGAGAACAATTAAACATACCTGTTGCTAGGCTTCGTAAAGAGCTATAGTCATTAAATACTATCATGGAAAATAATACATCAAAACCACTTCGTTATAGTGCGCAATTCATCTCTTATGTTTTCCACCCATTATTTGTGCCAACCTTATTTTTTCTTTACTTGGTGAAAGTGGTGCCCTATGAATTTGTGGGCATTACGGAGTGGCAATTAAAACTAAAAATATTTAGCATTTTTTGGTTAACAGCATTTTTCCCTGCATTTGCTGTGTTCTTGTTATGGCGTCTAAAATTCAGTGAAAGTATCTTTTTAAGAACCCAAAAAGAACGTGTCATACCCTATGTGATTACAATGTTTTTTTACTGGTGGATGTATTATTTAAGCAGAACCTTTACGGATCAACCCCTTGCTTTAAAGTATTTTTATTTTGGCATTTTTATAGCGAGTAGTTTAGGCTTAATTACGAATAATTTTATAAAAGTAAGCTTACATGCAATAGGTGTGAGTGGATTATTCACTGCTGTAGTTTTAGCTGGATTCCTTTATCCCATTAATAATTTTATTTGGGTGGGTGCTGCAGCAATGCTTGCAGGCATTGTAGTAAGTGCACGAATGATTGTTAGTGACCATACCAAGCAGGAACTAATTGTTGGATTTGGAATTGGTGTACTTACGCAACTAATCGCTTATTTTTGGGTATTATCATAAATTGAGTAAAACATGTGGTATCGTCTAGGTCAGAAAATTGTTAAGTATAAAGTAACTAGTTTAGTCCTATTGACGATGGCAACTATTATCATGGGCTATTTTGCAGCTCAAGTTAAATTGAGCTATGAATTCACAAAAGCAATTCCTGAAGACAATCCAAAATTTGTTATTTACAAACAGTTCGTTAAAAAATTTGGTGTCGATGGAACTACCATGGTTGTTGGATTTCAATCTGATAGTTTGTACACTCCTTCTTTCTTTAATGCATTTGTTACATTGCATCAATCTATAAAATCAATTCCAGGTGTAACGGATGTATTAAGCGTACCCTCGGCATATGATTTAAAGAAGGACAGTGTCAATACAAAGTTTGTAGCAGCTAAAATATTTACCCCACCTTACACAAACGATTCTTTATTACAACAAAATAAGGCGGCTTTTGAAAGTATTCCTTTTTATAAAAATCTTTTATACAATCCTGACAGCCATGCGTATATGATGGCAATTAGTTTTGTACCCGATTCCATTAATAGTGCTGCTAGGTCACATATTATCGCATCATTAAATACGCAATTAGATGCTTTTAGTAATGCTCGTAAAATTGAGTTACATAAAAGTGGTCTGCCTTATATTAGAACCATATTGGCAGATAGAATTAAAAAAGAGATGTTTTGGTTTTTAATAGGTTCGCTTGTTTTATGTGCCATAACCCTATTATTATTTTTCCGTTCTTTATCAGCGATGTTCATGAGCTTGGCGGTAGTGGCAATGGGGGTAATTTGGAGTTTTGGAACCATGGTTTTATTGGGTCAAAAAATAACTTTACTTACCGCACTTATCCCACCACTCATTGTAGTGATTGGTATTCCAAATTGTATTTATTTTTTAAATAAATACCATACTTCCTATAAAGAAACGAATGATAAGGAGAAAGCGATTGTTAATATGGTAGGACGCATGGGTATTGTTACATTGTTTTGTAATATTACTGCTGCTATTGGTTTTTTTGTATTTGCTTTTACTAAAAGTCCATTGTTAAAAGAGTTTGGTTGGGTATCAGGCATAAATATTATGGCCTTATTTTTTATAAGTTTATTTTTTATTCCTCCTGTACTCACTTATTTACAAGCGCCGCAGCCAAATCATATGCGCTATTTGGACAATGCCTTTTTAGAAAAGGTATTGGTTAAAATTGAAAGATGGACTTTTGTACATACTAAATGGGTATTTGGAATTACCATTGTATTAGTGATTGTTTCAGGATTTGGGTTAGCGAAAATTAAAAAAGAAGCATTTATCGTAGATGACTTACCCCAAAAGGACAAGCTATATACCGATCTTAAATGGTTTGAACAACAAGGCGGTGGAGTAATGCCAATGGAAATTGTCGTAGATACTAAAAAGAAAAATGGATTAGTGCGAAGTATACATCCACTCGAAGACATTGAAAAAATGCATCAATATTTGAGTGCTCAACCTGAACTGGGCAAACCAATAGGATTGGTAGAAGGCATCAAGTTTGCAAAACAAACTTTTTATGATGGAGATACCTTGTCGTATACCATTCCTACTGGAACCGAAATGGCCTTTATTGCACCTTATTTGAAATTGGGAGCTAATGCTCAAAATGCTACTACTAAAAATGCGAATAATCCTACACAGTTGTTGAGTAAGTTTATTGATAGTGATAAGCGCTCTACTAGGATTAGTGTAAACATGAAAGATATTGGAAGTGCTAAGTTACCTGCGTTTTTAAATAGAATAGATAGTGCAACCAAGTCAATTTTTGATTCAAGTAAATATGATATTCAAATAACTGGAAGCAGTGTTACTTTCTTAGAAGGAAGTAACTTTATTATTAAGGGATTGAGTGAATCTATATTCTGGGCATTCTTATTAATTGCTATTTGTATGATCTTTTTATTTAGATCCTTTCCAATATTAATGTGTTCTTTAATTCCTAATATCGTACCCTTATTAATGACAGCTGGAATCATGGGGTGGGTTGGTATTTCCTTAAAGCCTTCTACTGTATTGGTGTTTAGCGTGGCCTTGGGTATTGCTATTGATGTTACAATTCGCTTTTTAGTGAATTATAAACAGGAATTACCTCGTTTAAATAACAATGTCGCTATTACTTTGGTACAAACTATAAAACATACTGGTATCAGTATTATTTATACATCCTTAGTATTGGTAGCTGGATTTGTAATATTTTGCTTTAGTGATTTTGGTGGAACAAAAGCCCTAGGTTGGTTAACATCATTAACCCTTGTAGTAAGTACCCTTACCAATTTAATATTACTACCTGCATTGATAAAAACATTTATCAAACAAAAGTAGACTGCACTAATTGATTAGTGTAAGATATTGGTAAGTGTATCTTGTAATGCCTGTCCTCTTAATTCTTTGGCAATAATATTTCCATTAGGATCTAACAAAACATTAAATGGAATGCCTTCAATTTGGTAGGTAGTTACTACTGTGCTTTCCCATTTTTTCAAATCGCTAATATGTTGCCAGTTTAGTTTGTCAGCTTTAATGGCTTCCAGCCAATTTGATTTTTGATCATCTAATGATACTCCTAATACTGTAAAGTTTTTCTTTTTAAACTTCTCGTAAGCAGCAACTACATTTGGGTTTTCTGCACGACAAGGGCCACACCAGCTTGCCCAAAAGTCAACTAAGACATATTTGCCTTTCAAACTACTTAGTGTAATAATTTTACCGCTAGGGTCTGCCAATGCAATTTCTGGTGCTGGTTGTCCAACCGATAAAGGGGTGGTTTTAGTATTTGTTTGCACTTGCGTGTTAAGCATATTAGCAAATTGAATAAGCGGCTCTGCTTTTGTTTTTTCAGCAGTTGCCTTTGCTAAAGCTAATACCTGTGCGGTTTCCATAGATCTTAAACTCAAACCTAATAGGTAATAAATCATTGCAGGGCTTGTGCTGCTATTGATTGTATTTTGTACGAATTTATTTAAGCTCTCAATTTTTTCAACTCTTTGCTTTTGTAAGAAATAAATAGTGCTATCTTTTGCTTGTTGCTTTTGCAATAATTCTAGACTGTATAGTGTAGAGAAAATAGAGGAATCTTTTTTACGGTATTCTTTTAAAAATGAAATTAGTGATTCAGTTGTTTGAGAACCTTTTACCGCATAGGATAAATAATTTTTTGCATCCGCATTAATTTGGATATTCTTTTCATCATTTACAAAAAGAATTTCCATTTCTTTTTCGGTAGCGATTCTATAAATACCTTCTTGCTTGGCAATAAAATCAAAACTATATTTTCCTTTTTCATCAAGCGTAATAGAGTCCAAGGTAACAATTGGTTTTTCCCCAAAAGGAATTTCTTGTAGCAATAACTTTTGATTCGCAGCATTTTGAATGGTCCCTGCAATATTATACCTAGCTTCTCCATTTTTACTATTGCAACCCACTAAACTGCTAATTGCTACTGCAAAAAGGACGATCAAACTTCTTATTTTCATACTATTTTATTTAGACAATTGCGCTTCAAGCAATTGTGTTGTAATTTTTGGATCCGCTTTTCCTTTACTCAATTTTTTCACTTCTCCTACAAATAAACCAATTAAACCCTTTTTGCCTTTTTTATACTCCGCTACTTTATCAGGGTTGGCTGCTAATACTTGTTCTACCCAGCCACTTATTTCATCCGATGAATTCGTTTGTAATAAATTATTTTCATTAGCAAATTGAGTAGGAGATTGAGGTGTTTCAATAATTGCCTTGAACACTTTTCCAGAAGCAACTGAAAAATTTAATTGACCTTGGTCTACTAAATCGAGTAATTCAACTAAATGAGGTATAGCAGTTTCTAAGTCAGCATAGTTATTATTATGCTCGTTTAGATATTCTCTAATGGGTCCTATGATCCAGTTTGCTGCTGCTTTATAATGTTTAGTTTGTGAAGTCCATGCAATATAAAAATCAGCTTCTTCTTTATTTTCAGTCAATTGATTAATATCGTATTCGGATAGTCCAAATTTGTCTTTCCATTCCCTTTTCAATTCATTTGGTAGGGAAGGTAAATCCGCTTTAATACTATTGATGTATTCAGTTGTCAAATGGAAGGGGGCTAAATCAGGATCAGGAAAATACCTGTAATCATTTGCATCCTCTTTATCTCTGATTGAAAAAGTAGTATCGTTACTGGCATCAAAACTTCTGGTTTGTTGAATAATGGTTCCTCCAGTTTCTTTTAATTGTATCAAGCGATCAATTTCGTATTCAATTGCCTTTTTGATATTTCTAATGGAATTCAAATTTTTGACTTCAACTTTCGTGCCTAAGGTTGTTTCCCCTTTTAATCTCACCGAAATATTAGCGTCACATCTTAAACTACCTTCTTCCATATTGCCATCACAAACGCCCAACCATCTTACAAGCTTTCGCACTTCGGTTACATATAAAAATGCATCTTCAGCTGAATGAATGCATGGCTCAGTAACCATTTCAATTAAGGGTGTACCTGCGCGATTCAAATCAATTAAAGTGTGCGTGGGAGAGATATCGTGAATGCTTTTGCCAGCATCTTCTTCTAAATGAATACGATTTAACTGTATTGTTTTTTCGCCTTCGTTCGTTTGTATGTTTACAGTTCCTCCAACACAAATAGGAGTGGTGTGTTGTGAAATTTGATAACCTTTTGGTAAGTCTGGATAAAAGTAATTTTTCCTTGCAAAATAGTTGTCTTCTGCAATAGCACAACCGCAGGCTAATCCCATTTTAATCGCATACTCAACTGCTTTGGTGTTGGTTTTTGGAAGGGTGCCAGGATGGCCCATTGTAATTGGACTGATATGGGTATTTGGATCAGCGCCAAAACTAGTGGCATCTCCACAAAACAATTTACTATTGGTTGATAATTGTGCATGTATCTCCAGGCCAATAACTGCTTCGTATTTATCCATATTTCCCATGGTACAAAAATACAAGAAAAGGAGCATTTTAACCCCCTTTCATCGTGTACAAAAATGCCCCCATATTAATTGGGGGCATTCGATATTAAAACCTATAAATCCGCGGATTTTAGCTTTTTAGGTATTTTAACTTCAATCTTCTTTTTTTCACCATTTCTCAATACGGTGAATTTTAATACCTGTCCTTCTTGTAAATAATTCCATTTTAAATCATTCACATCCGTTACTTTATTTTCATCAAATTCGGTTATGATATCATTTGATTTTAAGCCTGCTTTTTCGGCTGGTGATCCACCAGTTACATTTTTAATTTTTACGCCTTCGCCTGATTCGATGTCTTCAACAGAGATACCTAATTTTGGTTTTTTGTTAATGCGCGCATTTAATGCATCTAATTCTGGCATTTCAAAGTTAAAATTTTGATCAGGGCTTATTCTGAATCCACGACCTAAGTTATTAGGCATTTGTCCATTTGGATATGAAAAAGAAAATACTTTAGGAGCGTTTAAGGTTTTATTTTTTGCAAGAGTTGTAGTTGTTTTTTGTTCCTTACCATCTCTTATAAATGTAATGGTTACTTTTTCTTCAGGTTTAAATGCACCAATGGCATCATAAAGTGATTTTGGTCCATCAATTTTTTTATCATTTACCTTGCTGATGATATCCTCTTTTTTTAATCCTGCTTTTTCTGCAGGGCTACCTTCGCTTACTGTATTTATTTTAGCACCTTGCTCGTTTTCTTCACTGATAACACCCAAAAACGCTTTATTAGCTTGAGGTGTAGGGGATACCATATCTAACATATCATCTGAACTTAAATCATCTGCTTCATTAGGATCTGCTTCCTCTGAAAACTCTTGAATGATTACTTTGTCAGGAGATTTTTTACCTTTCTCTACTTTTATCATTTTAGATTTCCCCATCATTTTTAACCTTGGATCATTCTTGTCTGCAGGCTTTCCGTTGATGGTAATTTTATCTCCATCTACAACAATAGATAAATTGATATTGGTATCGATTACTGGTTTGTAATTAGTATCTTTTGCTTCAGCGGCTTGTTTGTTTTTAAGTGTAATTTCAACAACTCCTTTTTCTCCTTTCTTGCCATATTTTTTAGTGGCGCTTTCTCCTTTTAACACATTCACTGATTCAATATTGTTGGGATCATAGTCATCCATTTTAGCAGCAGTTTCAATTTTACCATCTACAACAATTAATGGATTGTCTGTGCTGCTCTTAGTTGTTTTATTTATGACAATCACTTCCTTTTGTGCATTAACTGCTGCACTCATTAGTACCAACATTCCTAGACCTAATATTATTTTTTTCATGTTCGTTGATTTAATACGAAATAATTTGTAGATCAAAAATAAGGAAACATTTTAACTACGAAACAATTCGGAAATGTTAAATTTTATAAAAAGTCAATTCATTAAAAAGGCCTTAGCTGTGTAAACTAAGGCCTTGAATTTCAATTAATTATTTGAAAACAAACTCATTATAGCATTGAACTCACCGCTTCAATTACCTTGTCCAACTGAGTCGCATCCTGACCTCCAGCTGCTGCCAAGGTTTTTTGACCACCTCCACCACCTTTAATAAATGGTGCAATTTTTTCTTTAATAATTTGTGGAGCTTGCCAACCTTTTTCTTGCACTAGGTTTTCTGAAATAGATAATACAACTGCTGCCTTTCCTTCAATTTCGTTCACCAGCACTATGACTGCTTTTGATTGAGTAGCACTTAATAATTGAGCTAATTTTTTCAAATTATCAGCGCTGTTTAAATTCACTTTCGCACCTAAGTATGCAATACCGTTTTTGTCTACAAATTGATTAGCATAGGTTTCAACTAAACTGTTTACTAATTGTGCTTCCTGACTTTCTAATTTTTTATGTAACTCCTTTTGTGTTGCTTGTAAGCTTGCAATGGTATCATTCAATACATCTACCGATGAATTTTCATTCCACTCAGGTGCAGTAAATGCGATAGCTAATTTAGCTGCAATAGTAGCGCATGCTTCAGTCAATTGAACAATTTGTTTATGTAACTTTTCATTTACTGCAGTTAAAAATAAATTCGCTGCTTCGCCAACTACCGCCTCAATTCTTCTTACACCAGCTGCTACCGAAGATTCTGCCTTTAAAACAAAATTGCCAATTTCTCCTGTGTGGCCAACATGTGTACCACCACATAATTCAATGGAGTAATTTGGATCCATTATTACTACACGTACTTTATCGCCATACTTTTCTCCAAATAAAGCCATAGCTCCTAATGCAATAGCTTCATCCTTACTCATTTCATTAATTACAACAGGTACATTTTCTTTTATTTTCTCATTTACCATTTTTTCAACAGCTGCCATTTCAGCATCCGTCATTTTTGCAAAATGTGAAAAGTCAAAACGCAATTGCTCATTATTTACTAAGCTACCTTTTTGAGCAACATGCTTGCCTAATACATTACGTAGTGCTGCATGTAATAAGTGTGTAGCAGAGTGATGTGCAGTTGTATTTTTTCTTAACTGCAGGTTTACATTCGCTTTTACGGAAGTTCCAATGGTTGCAGGAAGACTATCTGTAAAATGTATAAATAAGTTATTTTCTTTTTTGGTATCAGTTACTTCCAACTTTGTACCATCCTCAAATTCAAATATGCCTTTATCACCCACTTGACCTCCGCTCTCTGCATAAAATGGAGTTGTTGCTAATACCCATTGGTAGGCTTCTTTTCCCTTCGCTTTTACATTACGGTACTTTACAATTTTTGTATTTGCTGCAGTTTCGGTATATCCGATGAATTTAGTTTCAACATCTTCGGTCACTTGAATCCAATCCCCTGTATCAATTGCTGTAGCGGCACGGCTTCGATCTTTTTGTTGTTGCATTTCACTTTCAAATCCTGCTTCGTCTACATTTAATCCATGTTCACTTGCAATTAAACGTGTTAAGTCTACTGGGAATCCATAAGTATCAAACAATTCAAATACCAATTTACCTTCAATAGTTTGTCCTTTGCTGTGTGTACTTGTAATGTCATCAATTCTTTTTAATCCCTTCTCTAAAGTTCTTAAAAATCCTTCCTCTTCTTCCTTCACTACTTTGCTTACAAATTCTAATTGACTATTTAATTCAGGGAATACATTTTCAAATTGCTTAGCAAGTAATGGCATTAACTGATGCAACAATGGTTGCTTATAATCCAAATAAGAATAGTAATATCTTACAGCTCTTCTTAAAATTCTTCTAATCACATAGCCTGCACCTGTATTTGCTGGAAGTTGTCCGTCCGCAATCGTAAATGCAATCGCACGAATATGATCTGCAATCACTCTAAATGCAACAGCCTGTTTGCTATCACTAAAGTCATAGGATTGACCAGTAATTTGGGCAACTAAGTCAATGGTACCAGTAAATACATCGGTATCGTAGTTACTCTTTTTACCTTGAATCACGCGCACCAAACGCTCAAATCCCATTCCTGTATCCACATGCTTTGCAGGCAATGGTTCTAGGCTACCATCTTTTTTACGGTTGTACTGAATAAATACATTATTCCAAATTTCAATTACCTGTGGATGATCTTTATTGACTAAATCACGACCTGGTATTTTTGCAATTTCTTCTTCACTACGCATGTCAACGTGTATCTCACTACAAGGACCACATGGGCCTGTGTCACCCATCTCCCAGAAATTATCTTTTTTAGTTCCGTATATAATTTTTTCTTCTGGCACCCATTTTCTCCACTCAGCTAAAGCAATACTTGATTGTGGTAAATTTTCAGCAGGGTCTCCCTCAAATACAGAAACGTATAATCTTGCTGGATCTAATTTATACACCTTGGTCAATAATTCCCAAGACCATTCAATAGCTTCTGCTTTAAAATAATTTCCAAAACTCCAGTTGCCCAACATTTCAAACATGGTATGGTGATAAGTGTCAACACCTACTTCCTCTAAGTCATTATGCTTTCCACTTACTCTTAAACATTTTTGCGTATCGGCTATTCTTTCATGTGCAGGAACTTGATTCCCTAAAAAATAATCTTTAAACTGATTCATCCCTGCATTCGTAAATAATAGGGTAGGATCGTTTTTAACAACAATGGGCGCTGAGGGTACAATGGCATGTCCCTTAGATGCAAAAAAATCTAAAAACTGTTGTCTAATTTCTGAACTTGTCATCATGGATCGGAATTTTAAGCTATTTCTTCCTTAATAAGCTATATTTGTAAAGTTTTTTAAGGAGCTTCAAAGGTAAGGAAATAGGCCCTTTTTTAATTAAAAATATACCTAATAATAAGGCTAGATCAATGAAGAAAATCAAATATTTCTTTAATACGCACACCCTGAGATTTGAAAAAATCGAAGTACCACTTAGGGTGCGTTTATTACAGCTATTTGGTTTTATAGCAGCCGCAATTACTACCGGAATTATCATTGTAATCCTAATTTTCCAATATATAGACTCTCCCAAAGAAAAATTGTTGCGTCAACAAAATGAGTCTTATCGTGAAAGTTATAGCGTATTGCAAGAAAGAGTAAAGCAATTGGAGTTACAGATGTCCGAATTAGAGAATAGAGATAATGATGTGTATAGATCCATTTTTGAAGCAGATCCTATCCCGGACAGTGCCCGTGTAAAAGAGATGGAAGCGAAGAAAGAAGTGAGATTGATTCAAAATTTATCCAATTCTGACCTGATTAAAAATATGGTGGAGCAGCTGAATAAATTAATTTTAAGAGTGGCTTACCAAGGAACTTCGTATGTAGAAATCACAAACATGGTTAAGAACAAGGAAAAGTTATTAAAAGCAATTCCTGCCATTCAGCCAGTTAGTAATAAAAATTTAAATCGAATTGGAGGTAGTTTTGGATACCGAGTGGATCCAGTGTATAAGGATATTCGTTTTCACCAAGGCCTAGATTTTACTGCTCCTTCGGGCACTCCGATTTATGCGACAGCCGATGGAACCGTTACTGCTGCTGGGTTTAGTACCGATGGGTATGGTAATAAAGTAATGATCAATCATGGCTATGGTTATCAAACTTTATATGGTCATATGGTGCGTGTGAAAGCAAGGGTGGGACAGTCTGTAAAAAGAGGCGAAGTGATTGGATATATTGGTAGTACTGGAAAAAGCACAGGACCGCATTGCCACTATGAAGTAATTAAAAAAGGAATCAAAGTGGATCCAGTTTATTATTTCTATAATGACTTAACGCCTGAACAATTTGATAGATTGCTTAAAGCGGCTGCAAATAATAAGCAAAGTTTAGACTAATATTATTGGCAATAATTGCGGGAGTCAATCGTCCGAAGTACTTAACTACTATGGTCTGCTATAATTTTCCAACCCTCTTTCGTCTTTTTCAACAATAAGGTATACACACCATTAAGGTCTCCCACTGTGCGAATTAATTTCCATTTTCCTATTACAAAATAATGGTCATTATTTAAGGGCTTCATACTTACAATTTCAAATTGTAATGTGCCCATATGTGTTTTGTCTGGGTAGCTTTTTTTATAGTTGGCTAAGGTATTTTCGTAGCCATAAGTGGGTCCTGATTTTCCAATAAAAACAAGGCTATCACTATGCAAATAGCCCACCATGAAGTTATCTAAATCGCCACTATTCCATGACTTAATTTGATTGTCTAAAATAGATTGAATGGCAGCAATATCTTTATTTTGTGCGTATGAAATTTGAGCAATACCAACTTGTGTAATGATAACGACAAGGATGCATATCCATTTTTTCATAGTGGTTTGTTTTAATTGTAATGAAAAGATATGATAAATACATAAATCTCCCTAATTTGCAACTATGAGTTATAAGACTTTTTTAAAAAGCGATTTAAAATTGGCTCCTTTGTTAAATGAGGATACACATGTTTTAAAACGTCGAAAAAATACAAGTATCAGATTAATTGCAAGTATCATTAGCCAGCAATTAAGTACTAAGGTGGCCAAAATTATATTTGATCGTTTCTTAGATTTATACGGAGGTAAAGAGCCTAGTTGTGAGCAAGTACTAGCAACGGATCCATTAAAATTGAGGGCCATAGGGTTAAGTAATTCTAAAGTAGCTTACGTGCAAAATGTAGCGCAATTTTTTTTAGACCATAAAATCACAGATAATCAATTGTATAAAATGGATCCCGAAGAAGTAGTTGAATTATTGACGCAGATAAAAGGGGTGGGGAGATGGACCGTTGAGATGTTATTGATGTTTAGTCTTGGTCACGAAAATGTATTTGCAGTGGATGATTTAGGGATACAACAAGCAATGATTAGGTTGTACAAAATCAAATATGAAACCAAGAAAGAGTTACATACTAAAATGATTGCAAAGTCTCAAAAGTGGGCTCCCTACAAAACTTATGCCTGCTTGCATTTATGGAAATGGAAAGACACTAAAGCACCAGTGTAAAGCATTTTTTACACTTAATTTCTCTATACTGAATTACGCGCGGCATTAATAATTCCAAACATAGTTCTTGTCAACAATTTTTCATAAGCTTCTTTAAGCTCGGCATCAATACTTGAATCTTGAACTTTGCAAAGTGCATATTGTTGTACCGTTAACAATGGCAATACAATGCGGTCTCTCAATAAAATAGAATGTTTAGCTACGGTATCATTTTCCATTAAGCTATTGGTATTGCTTAATTCCAAATAAAGTTGTGTAGTTAATTTAAACTCTTCTTTTATTTCATTCCAAATGGTGCGGTATTCAGGATCATTATCAATGTACTTGGTAATGGCAAAACTTGATTTTACCATACTCATCATGCTATTGTCAATCAATGTTTTAAAGAAACCAATATTGTTAAATAAAGATTGTACTTCCTTCCACATTCCTTTTTCTTTAAGTACTTGCAAAGCAGTACCCACTCCAAAGAATCCTGGTACATTTTGTTTTAACTGACTCCAACTTCCCACAAAAGGAATGGCTCTTAAATCTTCAAATTTTAAAGTATTACCAGCGCCTCTTTTTGCAGGGCGGCTTGCGATATTACTCTTGCTATAATAATTAAGTGGACTAAATTTTTGCAGGTAAGGCAAGAAAAGGGGACTTTCTTTTAATTGCTGATAAGATTGATAGCTAAAGTTTCCAAGCTCTTCTAATATTAATCTATCCTGTTGAGACAATTGTAATTTAGTATCTGCAAATAATTCATGACTCACGCCTGCGCTCAATAATTGTTCTAAATTATATTGAGAAGAATGTATGGTCCCAAAATTTGAAGTAATAGTTTGTCCTTGAATGGTTAACTGAATTTCTTCGTTTTCAATTTGGTTCCCCATAGAAGCATAAAACTGATGCGTTTTTCCGCCACCTCTACTTGGAGGACCGCCACGACCATCAAAGAATTTTACAACGATATTATTTTTTCTTGAAATATTCGTTAATACTTCTTTTGATTTATAAATACTCCAGTTGGCTTGTAAATAACCACCATCCTTTGTTCCATCACTAAATCCAAGCATGATAGGCTGTTGCATTTTTCTTGCTGCAAGATGTGATGCGTATAATGGATGCTTGTATAAATAATCCATTATTTGTTCTGACGCATTTAGGTCGTCAATAGTTTCAAATAAAGGAACAATATCAACATTGGTTAAATTTTCATCCCAACCACATAGTCTAAACAGTGCATATAACTCCATTACATTTACCTCCGATTGGCAATTGCTTATGACATAACGATGACATCCAGCTATTCCATTAATTGCTTGCACTTGCGTAATTGCATAAATGCTTTCAATGGTATCTTTTGTAATGGTCTCTGTAAATAAATTAGGGTCTACTTTATCTGCAATGGTAATTAAGCTAGCGATTTTTTCTTCGGCACTTAATGCAGTGTAGTTTTCAGGTAAAAATCCTTTACCTGTTTTTTCCTTAATTGTTTTATTTACATCTAACAATACCTGTAAATGTATGCGACTATCCTGTCTAATATCAAGAGACGCAAAATGCGTTCCAAATATTTTAACCTTATTTAAAAGGCTGTCTAATTTAGAAAGATAAAGAGAATGGTATTCGTCTTTTATTTTTTTTCTAATCGTTGTTAAGCAACCAATAATTTCTTCAACTGAAATGGGCTTACTCTGGTCAGGTCGGAAAACATTTTCGTATAAACTTTCTTCCAATGAACTTAAAAGTGTATCAACGCCTGCAAAAGTTAGTTTTCTTTTTAATTTTCTTACATCACGATAGTAACATACAATAATGCTACTTCTTAATGCCTGCGCAACTTTAATAGTAGTGGCAGCATTCACAAATGGATTTCCATCTCTGTCGCCACCTGGCCAAAATCCAAGCTCTATAAATGGGTTCTCGCTTTCAAAATTATTATCAAAAACATCATTCACAATGGTATTGTAAATGTTACCAATAGAATGATAGAATACATTTTCCAAATACCACATTAAATTCAAAGCCTCGTCGGTTGGAGTGGGTTGCTTTTTATTAAAGAAAGCGGTTAATCCTAGTTGCTGAATATAATGGTTAATAGTATTATAATCATTTTTCGCAATGGCTTCACCCATATCATGTATAATACCTAATACATTGGATGGATAAAACTGAGTAGGATGTGCAGTAAGCACAATACGCACTTTAAAATTCTTTAATTTATTTTTTAGTGCTTGTGTTTTTCCTGTAAAGCCTGCCTCTCTAATTAATGCCTTAATACTTCCTGCGCCTTCCATGTCATTTACCGTAGTGAACGCTGCATCTTCAATCGCATCAAATAATACCACTTGACGTTCCATGTACTGAACATATTTAAACAAGTGGTCAATTTTTTCTGATTCAGTGGCAACCTCGGTTTGACGATTAAAAAAGTAATCAATAATTTCAACAGGTGATTTTCCTTTAGCATAACCATCTTCGCATGTTTGAAGCATGATGGGTAGTAGTGCACCTACATTCGCTATTCCTGAATAGGGTAGCGCTGCGAATAAACTATTATAGATAATGTACTTGTCTGATACATTACGTCTAAACTGTCCCGAATAATTATTGATTGAACTTGCCATGATTGTAGTTTAAAGGTACTACAAAATATGCTAAGATTCGCTGAAACCCTTATCAGCATTGATTCCTAATGAATGTTCGTTTTAAAGAGTAGGATTATGAATATAGGTTGGATATTGAATATCATGGTAAAATGCAAATGTCCATTGATCTGCAGCACCTTGCTCCCACCATAATTGTCGCCATTGCATGGCCGCTTTACCATCCATATCATATTTGGCTACAAATTTTGATTTCATTTGCTGCAGTTGTGGTGCCACATCGCCTCCAAAGAAAAATGTGGAATCGCCTTCTTTAATCCAAGCTACTTGATGGTATAAACTATGCCCGGCTGTAAGTTGATAATGTATTACTTCATCAATAATACCTTCGTCTTCTGTAAGCCAAACCACACCACTAAAATCCTCCAACATACTTACTTGGTCGGCTAAATAGGAAGGATTTTCACCACTTACTGCTAAATCATATTCTCTTTTTTGAACATAATATTTAGCATAGGGGAAACTAATAAATCGCTCATTATAAGTAGGGTGGATATAACTAATTCCTCCTGCATGGTCCTTGTGCAAATGACTCATAAATATTTTTGTGACACTAGATGGGTCAATTCCATTTTGCATTAAGTTTTCATGCAATTGTAATGTGCCTGATTTATCCATATAACCCAGACCGGTATCAAACAAAATAATATCATTATCTGTAACGACAACAAAAGGCTGAATCTCTACAAGAATACTTCCCTTGGGTCTATTTTGTAAATTTTCAGATGCAGTATCAAAGGGCACAAACACTTTAGTTTGATCAATGGTAAAACTGCCTTCGGATAATGGATAAATACGCATACTAATAAATTATCTTAAAACCATTTGTCTGTCTGCATCTAATCTTAATAAGATAAATACCAATACAGTAAAAGTTAATAAGGATGAACCGCCATAACTAATTAACGGAAGTGGAATACCCACTACCGGAAATAATCCAATAGTCATGCTAATATTTACGGCAATATGGAAAAAGAAAATACCTACTACGCTATAGGCATATACTCTCGAAAAAGTACTTCTTTGTCTTTCGGCAATTCTAATAATTCTAAATAAGAAAAATAAGTATAGTCCTAAGAAAGTGGCCGTTCCTATAAATCCAAATGCTTCCCCTAAGGACGTGAAAATAAAATCGGTATTCTGTTCCGGTACATATTTTCCTCTTGTTTGAGTCCCTTTTAAAAATCCTCTTCCCCAAAAGCCGCCTGATCCAATCGCAATTTTACTTTGTTTTACATTATAATCATCTGGTTTTTTCCCATGTGTTTTTCCGGAAGCAGAAGCTGATTTTTTATTTTGACTACAATCATACTCCTTTCCAATCATACTATAAATTCTCGTACTTTGATAGCACTCAAATACATTGTTAAAGATATAAGGAACCACATAACGAATGGTTCCAAAACAGATGGCCCAGATGCCTATCACAACAAGGATACTATTTCTATTTCGCTTAAATCTTTTTACCATACTTAATATAATCGCAGCAGCAATAATGGTAAGTATAATGGCTAATATGGTAGGTTCTAAAAGTAGGGTCGCAATCACCAACACAGCAAAGGATAGGGCAACTACAAGTATCACAGGAGGTAAACCTTCACGATACATAGCAAATAGAAAAGCGCTATACACCAATGCCAATCCCATTTCGTGCTGCATAATGGAAAGCATTGCTGGCAATGCTATAATTCCACCTGCTATTAAATGGTTTTTTATCTTGGTAAAATCGGTTTCGGGTTTGGATATGAATTTGGCCAGAATAAGTGCTGTAAATATTTTACATAATTCTGCTGGCTGTAAATTGAATCCACCAGCAATCGGGATCCAGCTTTTTGATCCATTAATATTTTTACCCAACACAAAAGTGGCCAACATTAATACAATACCTACCCCATAGGAAATATTGGCAAGTGCTGTAAATACTTTGCTATCCATTAATAAAATAAAGATGCCCACGAACCCACAAAAAATGGCAAAATAGATTTGCTTACTGTAACTGTTTTTTCCAGCAATCAAGGAATTGCTCCAATTGATATTAGGATTAAACTCCACCATAAATATGCATAAGATACCAATGGCTACCATTGCAAAATATAGAATGATAACAGCCAAATCAGTACCCTTTGAAAAATTATTTTGATTAGGTGTGGTTGACATTTTTTGGATTTATATGCTTTTTCTTCTTTTTATTAATGAGTGCAGCACTATCTTTTTTGATAAGCACTGGATTTTTTGCAGGTGGAATAGAACTTGTTTTATTCAAATTTGAATCCACCGCTTTTTGAATGGTATCTCTTGGCTTTTGTGGTTTTGGCGTATTCTCTGAAACCATTTCCATATCCCATACATCGCCTAATTCATCATTATTATATTCAATTGGAGTTAATCTTTCCGTTTTATTATTGCGTACATACCAATCTTTAATTGATTGAGGCATTAAGTCAACATTGGCTAAGTAATCTGTTTTAGTTTTACTTTCTGCAGTCAATGTGTCGTTTAAATATTTCTCCATTAACAAACCACCAATCGGGCCTGCCCATGTCGCACCAAATCCTGCGTTCTCCACCACCACGGCTACTGCTACTCTTGGATTATCTTTAGGAGCAAAACAAACAAATAATGAGTGATTCTTTCCGTGCGGATTTTGAGCAGTTCCTGTCTTTGCACAATATTCATGACCAGGCACTTTAATACCTGCCGCAGTACCATACACTGTTACATCGTGCATCCCTTCTTTAATAATTTTAAAGATATCACCAGAAATTTTTGTTACTTCTTGTTTGGTTCTAAATTTAGCAAGCACCGCTTTATCATCCTCATCTTCATCCTCTAAGCTATCTACAAAGTGAGGCGTATAATAAAAACCTTCATTCGCAATTAATGCCATGGCGTTGGCTAGTTGCAAAGGAGTTGCCGTCATTCTATCTTGCCCAATTCCTAAAGTAAGCATATAACAACTATTCCAAAATTTAGGATTGCCAAAATCTTTATTGTACTGTGCTGTATCTGGAATGCTAGCTTTGTTTTCACTTGGTAAGTCAATGCCTAATTTACGTCCCAATCCAAAACTATTTACATATTCCTTCCATTTTAAATAGCCCTCTTTTGCATTGTGGTATTTAGGATTGTCAATGGCCATCCTGAATACTTGTAAAAAGTAAGAGTTACAAGAATTGGCTAATGCTAGTTGTAAATTGGCAGCATGTCCTGCATTATGGTGCTCACATTTTCTTGGATCACCACATGAAGTGTAAAGTCCAAAACAATTGTATCCAAAACTAGGACTAATTAAACCCTCGTCCAATGCAATTAAAGCACCCATTGGCTTAAATGTAGATCCAGGAGGGTATTGACCTTTAATAGCACGATTATAAATTGGTCTTGCCGTGTCGGTTAATAAACTTCCAATGGTTCTTCTACGCTGATTCCCTGTTAATAAATTGGGATTATAGCCAGGGCTAGAAGCCATTGCAATCACGCCACCGGTTTTTGGATTTATCACAACTGCACTTCCAATTTTATGTTGCAATAATTTTTCTGCTAACTGTTGCACTTCAACATCCATGCTGGTGTACAGGTTTCTACCTGCGACCGCTAAAGTATCAAACTGACCTTTTTCAAATGCACCTTGTATTTTTCCTTTATTATCTCTTAAGAATCTTTTTACACCGCGTTGACCCATCAATACATTTTCATATTGTTTTTCTAAACCAGTCATGCCAGCATAGTCACCCATTTCATATCCCTCGTCTTCGTGCTTTTGTAAAAAATTTACATCTACTTCGGCAACGTATCCAAGTACATGGGCTGCGGTATTGTATGGATAGGTTCTGATAGATCTTTCAGATAAAGAGAAGCCTGGGAAACGATATAGGTTTTCGGTTAATTGTGCATACAGTTCAGGAGAAAGAAAAGGTTCAAATACGCCTGCTTTCACTCTTGAGTTTTTTACAATCACCTCAATCATTCTTTTGTTAAACTCATCTTTGTCAATGCGTAAAATAGAACACAAGGCATTGGTATCAACACCCTTTGCTTCATTGGGTATTACCACTAAGTCATAACTAATGCTATTTTCAAGTAAGGCTCTTTTTTTACGATCGTAAATAATTCCTCGATCAGGGTAAATGATTTTTCTAAAAATAGCGTTGTTGTCTGCAGCTAATTTGTATTTATTTGAAAATATTTGTAAGCTTATTAATTGCCCAATGATAATTACAAAAACAAAGCCAATGATAATTTGAATAATACCGCCACGGTTAGAATTGTACAATGCCATTTGTTATCTTTTTATATTTCGGCGGTTCATAACAAGTTCAACTAAAAGAATTAACAATACACTCATTAAACTAGTAGCAATTACTTTTCCAATGAAGTATGTGAAGTTGCCAAATTGCAACCATTCTAATAGGACTAAATAAAAATGGTGTATAAATGTTAAAAGGAAAACATAAGTAAGAAATGGACCCCATCCCATGGTACCAACACTTGGTTCTTTGTTCACTTCCTCCGAAGTTTCTTGTGCTAATAATAAATTTAATATGGTAGGGCGCACATATCCCACAAGTGTTGCAGCTGCTGCATGTAGGCCTGGCGTATTCGTGAAAACATCCAAACTGTAACCAAGTACAAAACCAAGTATGGTTAATGTTAATCGATTGGTTCCAAATGGAAGCCACAATAAAAAAGTAAAATATAAATAAGGAGTAATGAATTGATGCAACGGAGGTACTTCGTTTAAGATGATAATTTGTATCAGCAAAAACAAAACAAATCGAATGCTATTTTTTAAAATATTATTCATTGTTTGCCTCCGGTTTTTCTAATTGTTTTTGTTCAGCCATTCTTTTATTTTCAACCAAATAAATATATTCAAGATTGAAAAAATTAGTCGCTGCCTTAACATTCAATGTTAAGAAATTACTTGCTGGATCTTTGATAATGCTAATTACTTTACCAATCATTAATTGAGAAGGAAAGTTAGAAGAGTATGGACTTGTTAATACCGTGTCTCCAATTTTTGGCACCGCACTTTTTGAAATATTTTTAAGTACCAACACATTGGGATCAGAACCATCCCATTCGATACTACCAGCTACCTTATCTCTTTTTAACATCGCACTTACTTTACTATTGCGATGTAGTAAGCTCATTATTTTACTATAGTTATCGTTTACTTCCACCACTACACCCACAATACTTCCATCAGGACTGATGGCTGCCATATCTTTGACCACACCTTGTTTAGCACCGCGCTCCACCCAAACATAATTTTTTTGTAGTGTAAAAGTGTTACCTACTACTTTAGCAGGGTAGTAATAAAATTTCCTAATTTTTTCTAAACTATCTCTTCTTAATACAAGTGCACCCGATTTTTTGGTTGTATCAAAAGCAACAAAATCTTGTGCCAATTGATTGCGCAAGGCAGCATTCTCTGCAACCAATTTTGCATTGGTTTCTTTTAAATTAAAAAAGTATGCCCAGTTGTTATAATACCTATTGATATTTCCTGCTGCTTGATTCGTAACTCCTCCAAAAAAAACTTCATGTGATTTGCTATAGGACGACAACATTACCAATGATACAATTTGCAGTATCAAGAAACTAAAAAAAGTAAGATTTTGTCTTATAAAACCAATGATATTCTTCAAGCGTAAGGACTTTTATTATCTCATGATGAAAGGGAAACGTTGATAGTTTTTCAACGCAATACCTGTACCACGCACAACACTCTTAAGTGGATCTTCTGCAACATGTACTGGTAATTTAATTTTTGCGCTTAATCTTTTATCAAGTCCTCTTAACAAAGAACCTCCTCCTGTTAAGTATAATCCACGACGATAAATATCCGCAGCTAATTCAGGAGGTGTTGTTTCCAATGCTCTTAAAATTGCTTCTTCAATTTTGAAAATACTTTTATCTAATGCTTCAGCAACTTCTTGGTAAGAAACCATGATTTGCTTAGGAATACCTGTTACCAAGTCTCTACCATTTACTGGCATATCATCTGGTGGGTTGTCTAAATCTTTTAATGCAGCACCCACATGTATTTTAATTTGTTCTGCAGTACGCTCACCAATTAATAAACTATGGTAACGTCTTAATGCTTCTAAAATATCAGCAGTGAATTCATCCCCTGCAATACGAATACTTTGATCACATACAATACCTGCTAATGCAATTACGGTAATACCTGTTGTACCACCTCCGATATCAATAATCATGTTACCAACTGGCTCTTCAACATCAATACCAATACCTAATGCAGCAGCCATCGGTTCGTGAATCATGTAAACTTCTTTTGCACCCGCTTGCTCCGCACTATCACGTACCGCTCTTTTTTCAACTTCAGTAATAGAAGAAGGAATACAAATAACCATTCTCCAACTTGGGGGGAACAATGGTTTTTTTGGATAGATCATTTTCATCAACTCACGAATCATTAATTCGGCAGCATTAAAGTCGGCGATTACACCATCTTTTAATGGACGAACTGTTTTAATACTTTCGTGTGTTTTTTCGTGCATCAACAAAGCCTTCTTTCCAACACCTAAAACTTCTTTCATATTATTCCTGTTCAAGGCAATAATTGAAGGCTCATTTACAACCACTTCATCATTGTGAATGATAAGTGTATTTGCGGTACCCAAGTCCATCGCAATTTCTTGGGTAAAAAAGTTAAATAATCCCATTATAGTTCAATGTTTTGATAATTCAATTTGAATGTAGCAAAATTCACTTAAATTACTTGAACTACAAAGCTTTTTAATAAAAGAAGTAGAATAATTTTTTTAGAGACTAAGGCTTGAATTCGTAGCCAATATCTTTTCTAAAATACATGCCTTCAAAACAGATCTTAGCAAGGGCTTTTTGTGCGTTCTCTACGGCTGCCTGTAGCTGTTCGCCCTGAGCGGTTGTAGTTAATACGCGACCTCCATTGGTTACTATCTCGTTTTCCTTAAATGCAGTGCCAGCTTGGAATACAAGGGCACCTGGAATAGTTGCAGCTTCGGTTAAACCATGAATGGTGAAACCTTTTTGATAGTCACCTGGGTAACCTCCACTAACTGCCATAACAGTTGCAAAGGAAGCATTATAATATTCAATATTTACATCTTCTAATGTGCCATTGTCCGCCGCAGCCAACAAACTCACTAAATCGGTTTGTAATCGAGGTAGAATTACTTCCGTTTCAGGGTCCCCTAAACGGCAATTGTACTCAATTACATAAGGTTCGCCACCGCAGTTCATTAAGCCAAAAAACACAAATCCTTTGTAGATAAGGTTTTCAGACTGAATTCCTTTAATAGTAGGCTTTATAATACGCGCTTCCACTTTTTGCATAAATGCTTCATCCATAAATGGAACAGGGCTTACGCAGCCCATTCCACCTGTATTTAAGCCGGTATCGCCTTCACCAATACGCTTGTAATCCTTAGCATGGCCAATAATTTGGTAGTTAAATCCGTCCGTTAGGGCAAAAACACTCACTTCAATCCCTTCTAAAAACTGCTCAATAACCACTTTGGAACTGGCTTCTCCAAATTGTTTGTTTTGGATCATCTCTTCAAAACTCGTCAAGGCCTCCTCATGTGTAAAGGCAATGATCACGCCCTTTCCAGCCGCCAAACCGTCTGCCTTTAAGACGATTGGCAGGGTATGATTTTTAATATATTCAACTCCTTGATCATAGTTTGCATGCGTAAATTCAGCATAGGAAGCAGTTGGAATTTGATGCCTTTGCATAAAATGTTTGCTAAAAGCCTTGCTTCCTTCCAATTGAGCAGCTTCAGCAGATGGGCCAATCACATTAACATGCTTGGTGTCTTCCTCTTTTGCAAAATAATCATATATGCCATTTACCAAAGGATCTTCTGGGCCAACCACAATCATATCAATTGCATTTTCAAGAACGCAATTTTTTAAGCCAACAAAATCATTTACCTGAATGTCTACATTGGTTCCAATGCTTGCTGTACCTGGGTTTCCGGGTGCTATAAACAAATTATCACAATGATGACTTTGTGCCATTTTCCAAGCCAAAGCATGCTCTCTACCACCACTTCCTATTAGTAAAATATTCATATATAAATGTTTGCAGCACGAAAGTAAAAATTATTGCAGGTATTTTATTAATTTGGGTCAATTAAATAAACAATTGAATATGTCAACTACAACGCAAAAGCACCCAAAAGGGTTATATGTATTGTTTGCTACGGAAATGTGGGAGCGTTTTAACTATTATGGTATGCGCGCTATTTTGGTGTTGTTTTTAACCAAGGCATTGCTTTTTGATAAAGTGTTTGCATCTCAAGTATATGGTAGTTATACTGGTTTAATTTACTTGACTCCATTATTAGGTGGGTATATCGCAGATAGATATTGGGGTAATAATAGATCCATCATTGCTGGTGGTTTGGTAATGGCCATTGGAGAATTCGTACTTTTTTTCTGCGGTCATTTTTATGACACACCGGCATTAGCCACTCCTTTATTTTATACGGGTTTGGGTTGTATGATTGCAGGTAATGGTTTTTTCAAACCAAATATTTCGAGCATGGTGGGGCAATTGTATCCAAAGGGAGATTCCAAAATAGATGCTGCTTATACTATCTTTTATATGGGTATTAATACTGGCGGTGCTTTGGGGCCGATTGTTTGTGGTGCTTTAGGAGATACAGGTAAAAGTGGTGATTTTAAATGGGCATTTTTTGCGGGTGGGGTTGCAATGTTATTAAGCGTGGCTACGCAATTAATGCTTCAGAAAAAGTATTTAGTAAATCCAGAAGGCGAAGCCATTGGTGTAGCGCCAAAAGAGGCACCCAAATTTTTTCAAAAAATACCGGTGATGGTAGGATTCTTATTTTTAATTTCTCTAGTGACTATCGCATTGGTATACATCGATATTATGGTAGTAAGCTATTTGTTTTGGTTATTACTAGCTTGTATTTTATTGATCGCGTTTATTATTTTTTCTGATAAAACATTAGATATTATTGAAAAGAAAAAAGTAGCGGTATTATTTACGGTTTCTTTTTTCGTTATTTTCTTTTGGAGCGCTTTTGAACAAGCAGGCGCTTCCTTAACTTATTTTGCATCAGAGAATACGCAAAGAGATTTAGGATTTTTTGTGGTACCTACCAGCTTTTTTCAATCCCTTAATTCCATATTTGTAGTAAGTCTTGCACCCTTGGTAGCATGGATTTGGATTAAGTTAGGAAAAATAAATAAAGAGCCATCTTCTCCTTTTAAAATGGCGATGGGTTTAATGCTATTGGCACTAGGTTATTTATGGATTGCTACTGGTGTAAATGGAGTAGGTGCTGGTATTAAAGTAAGTATGATTTGGTTGATAGGAATGTATATGATGCACACTTTTGGTGAGCTTTGCCTGTCACCAATTGGATTGTCATTGTTTAATAAATTAGCGCCATTTAAATTTGCATCTTTATTAATGGCAGTATGGTTTACAGCGAATGCATTTGCCAATAAATTAGCAGGTGTATTTAGTGCATTGTATCCTGAAAATGGAAAAATAACTTCTTTTGCTGGCTATCAAATTTCAAATCTGCATGAATTTTTTATGTTCTTTGTTTTCATGGCAGGATTGGCTTCGATTGTATTATTTTTCTTATCAAGCAAGCTTAAGAATTTAATGGAGCACTAATTTTTATATTGATTTATAATCTGTTTATAATAAAAAAATGCCCTAATTATTTAGGGCATTTTTTTTATGAGATTAATTGTAATTATTACAACATTCCTTTCACTATATCATCAACAACACCTGGATCTAATAAAGTAGAAGTATCTCCTAAATTACTAGTTTCACCTTCGGCTACTTTTCTTAAAATACGACGCATGATTTTTCCAGATCTTGTTTTTGGTAAGCCAGATACAAATTGAATTTTGTCTGGTTTTGCAATAGGTCCAATGATACGTGTAACGGTTTGCAAAATATCCTTACGAACCATATCTCCTGTACCATGTGTATCCTGTCCATGAGAGCCTGTATAAATGACGTATGCATAAATGCCTTGTCCTTTGATATCATGCGGATATCCCACTACTGCACTTTCTACTACGCCCGCGTGCATATTAATGGCATTTTCTACTTCGGCAGTACCAATACGGTGACCACTTACATTTAATACATCATCTACACGCCCCGTGATTCTAAATTGACCTTCTTCATTTTTTAATGCACCGTCTCCAGTGAAATATAAATTATCATAAGTTGCAAAATAGTTGGTACGACAACGTTCATGATCGCCATAAGTAGTTCTTAATGTGGCCGGCCAAGGTTGTGTAATACATAAATTACCACGATACAATCCATCTTCCTTTTCAGTGATTTCATTTCCCTTATCATCCACTAAAATCGCTTTTACACCTGGCATTGGATAGGTTGCCCATCCTGGTTTTCCTGGCGTAATACCTGCCATATTCGAAATCATAACACCTCCTGTTTCTGTTTGCCACCATGTGTCTACAATAGGACACTTCTTTTTGCCAATATTTTCATCATACCAATGCCAAGCTTCTTCATTTATCGGTTCGCCAACGGTTCCTAATATTTTTAAGCTGCTTAAATCATGGTCTTTCACTGGTCCTAAACCAAAGCCCATCAAAGATCTTATGGCTGTAGGTGCTGTATATAAAGTATTTACTTTGAATTTGTCTATGATATCCCAAAAACGACCAGCATCTGGAAAAGTTGGAACGCCTTCAAACATAAGTGAAGTACCACCTGCGCTTAATGGGCCGTATACAATATAACTATGTCCTGTAATCCAACCAATGTCGGCTGTACAAAAGAAAATATCATTAGGTTGATATTGGAATACATTAATAAAAGTATAGTTCGTATAAATCATATAACCAGCAACACTATGTACCACCCCTTTTGGTTTACCAGTAGATCCTGATGTATACAAAATAAATAAAGGGTCTTCGGCGTCCATCTCAACAGCCGGCACTAATTCTAATCCTTGCGATTCTACTTTTTTAATTTCATCTTCCCACCAAATATCTCTTCCTTTTAACATGGAAACTGCTGTTCTTGTTCTTGTACAAACAATTACTTTTTTAATCGTTTTGTTTCCAATTAATGCATCATCAATAACGGATTTTAATGGGATGTCTTTTGCTCCACGATAGGCACCATCACAGGTTATAATGAATTCAGCTTTTGCATCTTCTAATCTATCTGCAATACTTTGTGCAGAAAATCCACCAAATATTACACTGTGAATGGCACCAATTCTTGCACATGCTAAAATGGCAATGGCTAGTTCGGGAATCATGCCCATGTAAACACAAACTCGATCTCCTTTTTGTACGCCATTATTAAGTAGAACTTGTGCAAACTGACAAACTTTTAAATGCAGTTGATTATAAGTGATAATACGATGATGCTCTTCGGGATCATTTGGTTCCCAAATGATAGCCGGGGTATTTCCTCTTTTTTCAAGATGTCTGTCTAAGCAATTTTCGGTAATATTTAATTTACCTCCTTTAAACCATTCTACTTTAGGATCTTTAAAATTCCAATCCAAAACGGTATTCCACTTTTTTTTCCAAGTAAAGTTTTCGGCAATCTCACTCCAGAACTCAGCTGGGTGGTCAATACTTTTTTTGTAGTCTTCGTGATATTGTTCAAGGCTTTTAATTTGATAAGGGTAGCTCATAGCGCAATCGTTAAAATTAGATACACTAAAGTTACATTTTTTACGCATAAATATTTAACTTGAATGATAACTGGAAAACGATTGCTATGAACGCAGAAAAAAAACAAAGCAGTATTGCATTTGTAATAGGGGCATCCTCTGTGGGTACCTTAATTGAATGGTATGATTTTTACATTTTTGGAATGTTGGCTACCATTTTATCCAAACAATTTTTCCCTGCAGAAGCAGGCACAGCAGCACTTTTAAGCACATTGGCCATCTTTGCAGCAGGCTTTATTGTACGCCCATTTGGTGCTTTGGTTTTTGGGCGCTTGGGAGACCTGATTGGTCGCAAGCATACTTTTTTACTGACTTTAGTCATAATGGGAGGTTCCACTTTTGCTATAGGATTGGTGCCGGGATTTAAAACGATTGGTTGGGCTGCTCCAATTATTGTGCTTGTGTTAAGACTGTTACAAGGTTTAGCACTCGGAGGTGAATATGGAGGCGCAGCAACTTATGTGGCGGAACATGCACCTCAAGGTCAACGTGGTTTTTGGACATCATGGATTCAAACTACAGCAACACTTGGTTTATTTTTAGCGCTTGGTGTCATTATATTAATACGATCTAATCAAGGAGTAGAAAATTTTAGTGCAGAGTGGGGTGGATGGAGATATCCTTTTTGGATTTCTATTTTATTAGTAGGTGTTTCTGTTTTGATAAGAATGCGCATGAGTGAATCGCCCATGTTTACAAAATTAAAATCAGAAGGAAAAACTTCGGTGAATCCATTAAAAGAGAGTTTTGGAAACAAAGCCAACTTTAAAATGGTATTACTTGCATTGTTCGGAGCAGTAATGGGGCAGGGCGTAGTATGGTATACAGGACAATTTTATGCGCAAAGTTTTATTGAAACAGTTTGTAAAATTGATTTCGTTCAATCCAGAAATATAATGTTGGTGGCGATATTGATGGCAACTCCTTGTTTTGTTTTATTTGGATGGTTAAGTGATAAAGTTGGACGTAAATGGATTATGCTATTGGGTATGTTTTTAGCGATTTGCACTTATCGTCCAATCTATAAAGAGTTTATTGCTATTACATCTGCTAAAAATAGAACGCAAATTATAGATGCAAGACTTACGAATGCAGGTCCTAAAATTCCGTTGATTGATGCAAAAGACAAGCATAAAATGTATGTAAGACAAGTGATTGATTCTGTATATACGGATGGCTCTGTTTTTAAATATACCATCACAGATACCCTAATTGGTTTTAATGAATTGGGTGTAGATAGACCAATCAATTTAATTAATCCAACATTAATAAAATATAGAGCGCTCAAACCTAATGTGGTAATTGAAAAAACAATGGGTAAGTCGGCAACATGGGATATCATCTGGTTGGTGTTTATCCAAATTGTTTATGTAACGATGGTGTATGGTCCTGTGGCTGCATTTTTAGTTGAAATGTTCCCTACAAAAATTAGATATACTTCCATGTCGCTCCCTTATCATATTGGTAATGGTGTATTTGGCGGTTTGGTTCCTTTTTTAGGAACATTAATAGTAGAGTTTACAAAAACAACCGAAAAGCCAGCAGGGGATGTGCTTGCAGGATTATGGTATCCAATTGGTGTAGCAACAGTTAGCTTAATTATTGGTATTGTTTATTTATCCAATAAGATGGATAAAAATGTAATGGATTAAAATTTAAAAACTCGATTGTATGAATAGTTTAAAAAAAATATTAGGTTTTGTTTGGATGCTTTTAGCACCTGCTATTATTTGTTTTTTAGTATACGAAGCCTTTGTAAAAATTGGTGCTGCAAAACCTATAGAAAAAGCAAATGTTATTTTGCAATGGGTGATTATATTGATCATTTTTACACCTATTAGTTTTGGTTTTTTCTTATTTGGGAAATACGCTTCCAACAATGAATATGATCAATTGCCAACATCATCCGAAGATCTTAACGAATAGTAAACGGTTATTTAATATTTGTTAAGTATTTTTGGACATGGCATTAGAAGTAAAAGGGCTTTTTAAAAAATATGAAGCGCAGATAGCTGTGGCAGATTTGTCCTTTACGATTGAAAAAGGGTCAGTCGTTGGATTTTTAGGCCCCAATGGTGCAGGGAAAAGCACTACTTTAAAAATGATTGCTGGTTATCTTGAACCAGACGCGGGTGAGGTAGTATTAAATGGAATATCCAATCAAAAAGATCCCATTGCCTTTAAGAAAATGATTGGGTATTTGCCCGAAGCAAATCCTTTGTATGAGGAGATGTATGTAAAAGAATATTTTTCATTTTTAGCATCTGTGCATAAGATAAACCAACCTGCGCAAAGAATTGAGGAATTGATTTTGCAAACGGGTTTAACACCTATGCAACATAAAAAAATTGGGGAGCTCTCAAAAGGATATAAACAAAGAGTTGGCATTGCTGCTGCCATTATACATAAGCCTGCATTGATATTATTGGACGAACCTACTTCGGGTTTGGATCCAAATCAATTGGTTGAAATACGCGCGCTTATTCAATCATTAAGTAAGGATGCGATTGTATTATTCTCTACTCATATTTTGCAAGAAGTGTCAGCCATTTGTTCAAGCGTATTGGTATTGCATCAATCTAAATTAGTTGCGAATACATTAATTGAAGATTTATTAAAGCCCTCTCAACCAGCAGTGCGCGTAGTTTTTGAAGAGGAAATTGATCCTTATTTAAACGACGACTTCTTTAAAAATCTAAGCTTTGAACAAATTGACAAACATGTGTTAGTAATAAAATCAAATGACTTGACCGTTTTGAAAAAACAGATTTTAAACCATGCATTAGCTAAAGGCTTGAATATCCAAGCTTTGCAAACGCAGGAGGCAAGTTTAGAAGAAATCTTCAAATTGCTTACCCATTAAAAAAAAGGGTGTAAATTGCGATCTCAAACTGAAACAACTTTTTTAGAAAATAAATCATCAAACTATGAGTTACATTGTTGAAGTAAAAGCTAGACAAATTTTAGATAGCCGTGGAAATCCTACTGTTGAAGTAGATGTATTAACTGACGAAGGTGCTATGGGCCGTGCAGCAGTTCCATCTGGAGCAAGCACTGGTATTCACGAAGCAGTTGAATTAAAAGACAACGACAAAAAGAAATATTTAGGAAGAGGTGTGTTAAAAGCGGTTAAGAATGTAAACACACTAATCGCTGATAGCATTGTTGGATTTGATATTACAGCTCAAGCTGCGATTGACCAAACAATGATTGAATTAGATGGCACTCCAAATAAAGCTAAATTAGGTGCGAATGCAATTTTAGCGGTTTCTATGGCTGCTGCTAGAGCTGCTGCTGAAGAAGCTAGCTTGCCATTATACCGCTACATTGGTGGAACAAATGCAAGAACATTACCAATGCCAATGATGAATATCTTAAATGGTGGTGCACACGCAGATAATAAAATTGATTTCCAAGAGTTCATGATTATGCCAGTTGGCGCTCCATCATTTAGCGAAGGTTTACGTTGGGGCGTGGAAATTTTCCACCAATTAAAGAGCACTTTAAAAAAGAAAGGATATAGCACAAACGTAGGGGATGAAGGTGGATTCGCTCCAAANATTCAAAGCAACGAAGAAGCTATTGAAACAGTATTAGAAGCAATCACTGCTGCTGGTTACAAAGCAGGTACTCAAATTGCCATTGCAATGGATGCTGCAAACAGTGAATTATGGAATGCTAAGAAAAAGAAATATGTTTTCCATAAGAGCTCTGGTAAAGAAATGAGTTCTGATCAATTGGTTAAATATTGGGAATCATGGGTTAAGAAATATCCTATCGTTTCAATTGAAGATGGTATGGCCGAAGACGATTGGGCTGGTTGGAAAAACTTAACGGATACGATTGGTTCTAAATGCCAATTAGTAGGTGATGATTTATTTGTAACAAACGTGAATCGTTTACAAACTGGTATCGATAAGAAAATTGCAAATGGCTTATTAGTAAAAGTAAACCAAATTGGTACTTTAACGGAGACAATCAATGCAGTAAGTTTGGCTCAACACAATGGTTACAACACTATTATGTCTCACAGATCTGGTGAAACAGAGGATACTACTATTGCTGACTTAGCAGTAGCATTAAACTGTGGTCAAATTAAAACGGGTTCTGCTTCAAGAACAGATCGTATGGCTAAATACAATCAATTAATCCGTATTGAAGAGCAATTAGGAGAAACTGGTGTTTTCCCAACAAAAGGTAAATTGAAATTTGGTAACAAATAATTCAATTCAAAGTATATAAAAAGGCCCCAATTGGGGCCTTTTTCTTTTTGCTTATTAGTGGAACTATGCTAATTTTACGATAATCGTTTTTGTATGCAAGCCTTAAAGAAAATCTTCCCCATCCTGATCAATCGCTATTTTTTAGTGTCGGTAGGCTTTGTGGTATGGATGTTATTTTTTGATCAACGTGATTATTTCCAACAAAAAGAACGTGCCAGTGAATTGAATAAAGTGGAAGCTGCAAAAAAATATTACAACGACGAAATTGAAATTACAAAGAAGCAATTGAATAATCTTCAAAATAATCCAACAGCTATTGAAAAATATGCGCGTGAAAGATATTTGTTAAAGCGTGATGGTGAAGAAGTTTATTTATTTGAAGATACCGCTAAGCATGCAGGAGCTCCTGTTGAAGAAAAAAAATGATAAAGAAAGAGCGCTACGAAAAAGTGTTGGAGTATTTCCAAACGCATATGCCGGTGGCAGAAACCGAGTTAACCTATAGCAATCCCTTTGAATTATTAGTAGCTGTTATTTTATCTGCTCAGTGCACAGATAAACGTGTTAATCTGACAACCCCATCTATTTTTAAACAATTCCCTACGCCACAAAAAATGGCAAAGGCAAGTTTTGATGAATTGTTTCCACTTATAAAAAGCATTTCTTATCCCAATAATAAAACCAAGCATTTAATTGGCATGAGTCAATTATTAGTGAATGATTTTAAGGGAGAAGTGCCCATGACTATTGAGGATTTAATTAAGTTACCTGGGGTAGGCCGCAAAACCGCAAATGTAATTACCAGTGTTTGGGACAATCAGCCCAATATGGCGGTGGATACACATGTAAACAGAGTAAGTAAAAGATTAGGATTGGTTCCCATGACTGCCACCACTCCATTGGCTGTAGAAAAAGTACTTATAAAAAATATACCTACTGAACTAGTGCATACTGCGCATCATTGGTTAATACTACATGGACGCTATGCTTGTGTAGCAAGGACACCTAAATGTGCCGATTGTGGGCTACAATCTTTTTGTAAATACTATGAGAAAAATGTAACTAAGCAAAAAGTGAAAGAAGCAGAATCAAAAGAAGTCAAGTCAAAAAAAGCTCAAGCGAAAAAATAAATTACCAGAGATTATAAAAGTATAAGCATAAAAAAGGGCTCCAAATTTGGAACCCTTTTTTTATAAGTCTAAGTAGGTGACTACTATAAGTATTGATTGATTGCGTCAGTCAATTCTTGTTTAGTAATAGGAACACCCATCATTTTATTGTATCCTTTTGCGTCTACTAAATATTTGTCACGGATAATTTTAATCAATTGACCATTGTTGATCTCAGGAATTAAAACAGTTTCAAAGTTCTTTAAGATATCCCCTAAGTTGCTAGGGAAAGGACGCATGTACTTAATGTGCGCATGGCTAACAGATTTTCCTTGTGCAAGTAACTCCATAACAGTACCTTTAATAGTACCATAAGTAGAACCCCATCCTAATACCAATACTTTACCTTTTTCAGCACCGCTGTCAATGGTTTGTTTTGGAATATAGTCTGCAATTTTTTCTACTTTAGCTTCTCTCATTTTAATCATGAACTGGTGGTTCTCTGCTTCGTAGTTTACATTACCAGTTTCATGTTGTTTTTCCAAACCACCAATACGATGCTCTAAACCAGGTGTGCCAGGCACTGCCCAAGGACGCGCTAATTTTTCGTTTCTTGTATATGGTTTGTATTTTAATTCACCCTCATCCAACTTAGTTTTGAAAGTAACTTCAATTGCAGGTAAGTCAGCAGCTTTTGGAAACTTCCAAGGCTCAGCACCATTTGCAATATATCCATCACTCAATAAAATAACTGGAGTCATATGTTGTAAGGCAATTCTCACTGCTTCAAATGCCATATCAAAACAATCACTTGGAGTTGAAGTTGCAATAATAGGAATAGGAGCTTCTCCAT
>TBL_comb48_EPIDRAFT_1000156_pt1 | contig 51986 bp, 53 predicted proteins | sample TroBogEpilimnion_37_FD_10681 | JGI IMG/M metagenome (IMG submission 10681) | reverse complement strand
GCACTCGTCGGTGCTTATTACAACCAAGCAATCGATCTCTACGCTCCACATCCAGCCTGCGCCCGTCTCTGGATGGAGTATGTATTCTCTCCAGCCGGTCAGAACGCTTGGCTGAAGGGTGGATCTCGCCCAGTTCTTCTCGACTGGATGGTCAAGAACGGAACTGTAAACAAGACCGCACTTGCAGCTCTCCCAGCGCTTAAGGGAGCTCCTGTAATTGCAACACCTGCTCAAGATAAGCAAGCCAGTGATTATCTGGCTGCCAATTGGGCTGCAGCAGTAGGGACTAGATAGAAAGAACTAGGAAACTAGTGGCTCAAGAAATGACAATGTCGAATACTGACTCCGCCTCACGCGGGGTCAGTATTCGTCTTTGGCGAAAACATTCTGCTTACGTAGGAGTCATCCCCTTTCTCATTTTGGTTTCGATCTTCTTGCTTTGGCCGACCTATAGCGTGGTCTCCGGGGCCTTTCAGGATTCCACAGGAAAGTTTTCCCTATCCGTGCTCAAATCAGTCATAAAGAACCCAGCTCACCTGACTGCCTTCAGGCATTCTCTCCAGGTCTCTGCAATCACTTCGGTGATTGGTTCTGTTATTGGAGCGCTCTTTGCGTGGGCCATTGCGACGGGGAAGAAGGATGGAATACTGCGCCGCATCTCCCTTTCTGCATCCGGAGTGCTCGCACAATTCGGTGGAGTGATGCTCACCTTCGCATTCTTGGCCACCTTTGGTTTCAACGGTCTGGTTACCAGCTTCTTCCTTAAGTTCGCTCCCCACTCTTTCTTCGGCCACCCAACGTGGCTCTATTCAATAACGGGTCTATGTATCGTCTATTCCTTCTTCCAAATTCCTTTGATGTTTATTGTATTTCTGCCAACAGTCGATAATCTCAAACCACAGTGGCGCGAGGCATCTGATGGCCTCGGCGGATCAACGCTTGAATACTGGCGCAGAATCGGCATCCCGGTAATGACCCCTTCATTCCTAGGCTCATTCTTATTGTTGTTCGCCAATGCATTTTCGGCATACGCAACTGCCGCATCTTTGATTAGCCAAGGTTCGATTATCACTCCCTTGGGAATTAGTACTGCACTCTCCAGCGAAACGGGATCGAACAATCCCGCGCTAGCCAAGGCGCTCTCCCTAGGCATGGTGCTCGTCGTAGTTTTCGTTATGACCCTGTACACCCTACTTCGTCGCAAAGTCAGCAAGTGGGAACAATGAATAAGCCTAAAACCGGGGGTCGTGTAAAGATTTGGCGCCGAACGATTCTTGTCTTGGTTGCGCTCTATTTACTGCTTCCCATTGTTGCCATGATTAACTTTTCAACGAAGACCTTTAGCGGTGGACGTGGACTAGGTTCCTGGCGGGCAATTTTCCAACAACCTGATCTCATTGCCGCGATTATGACATCATTGGAATTGGCCGCAATTGTTATCGGGTTGATCTTCTTCCTAGTTGTTCCGACAGTAGTTTGGGTTCACCTCAAATTACCTCGATTACGGCGCCCTCTTGAACTCATCTGTCTTCTCCCCCTTGCAATTCCCGGAATTGTGCTCGTGGTAGGAATAGCGAGCATCTACCGTTGGATCAGCATTCACATCTCGGAGTCGCCGCTGACTCTTGCGGCGGTCTACTCGATGTTGATTCTCCCGTACACCTATCGCTCGCTTTCGGCCTCCCTGCACTCAGTGGACGTACACACGCTTGCTGAAGCTTCTCGCACCCTTGGAGCTTCCACGTACAAAATGCTCTTTGGCGTAATCTTGCCGACGATTCGTGCGGGAGTTATGTCAGGTGCGGTCATCTCAATAGCTCTTGTTCTGGGTGAATACACCATTTCATCCCTTCTCAATTTCCAAACAATGCAGGTCGAGATAAGTCTCGTTGGCCAGACAGATGGAGGGATTGCGGTAGCAATTTCACTTGCTTCATTACTCTTTGTTTTCCTCTTGTTGGTGGCAATCCCGACGTCAATGCACCGCGAAAACAAAGAATTGGAATCGGAAACCGCATGAACGAAAGGAAGAGTCTGTGAGCTCAATAACCAAAGGTGCCTCTGCGTCGGTGAAGTTAATCGACATCGCAAAGTCATTTGGTCATGTGCACGCCCTGGCGGGCTTGACCCTTGAGATCGGACCTGGCGAGTTAGTGGCCCTGCTCGGTCCTTCCGGCTGCGGAAAGACGACGGCGCTACGCGCATTAGCAGGACTGCAGGATCTGGACCGTGGCCAAATTGTGGTTGATGGGGTGGACATCACCTACCTCGCTTCCAACAAGCGCAACATGGGTATGGTTTTTCAATCCTACAGCCTCTTTCCACACATGAGCGCTCTGGCAAATATCGAATATGGCTTAACCCTCAAGGCGCATAAGACGAGTAGCGATCTTCGTTCCAATCGCTCCAAAGAACTCCTTGAATTGGTAGGGCTTTCGACGCACGCCAAACATTTTCCGCATCAACTCTCTGGTGGCCAACAACAGCGCATTGCTCTTGCTCGCGCACTCGCAATCTCACCTCAAGTGCTCCTGCTCGATGAACCACTCTCTGCGCTCGATGCCAAAGTCAGAACTCAACTTCGTGACGAGATCCGCCGGATTCAACTTGAAGTTGGTACTACCACCGTCTTTGTTACTCATGACCAAGAGGAAGCGCTTGGAATTGCCGATCGCGTCGGTGTAATGCGCAACGGAGTTCTTGAACAAATTGCGGCCCCAGCAGAACTCTACGATCGCCCTGCCACCGCTTTCGTGGCGGAATTCGTAGGACTCACAAATCATATTGAAGGAGTAGTTTCAAATGGCTCTATAGATATCCTAGGAGTCAAAGTTCCAACGCTCCCCGGATCAATCACGGAAGGTCCAGGAATCGCACTTGTTCGCCCCGAAACGTTGAAGATAGCTCCTAATTCATCTGGAGCGGGCCGAGTCTTTGCGGCAAGTTTCCTTGGCGCTGCATGTCGCCTCACCATCGATCTTCCGAATCACAGCAGAATTGTGGCCCAGGTGCCAAGCTCAGATGCTGCGGTACTTGGCGCTGGCGCTAAGGTAGATGTCTCCTTCAAATCTAACCCGATCTTCGTTAAACCTACCGCGTAATTCGATTAACGCTTATTAATTCGCAGAACGGAATTTCGCTCATCGGGCTTTCCTTCGTGGGAAATGAAACCATCTTTGCCAATGAGCTCTGGTCGACGCTGCCAAACGTTGGCACTTAATAAGCGCGATAGCCCTGCCAATTCGACCGAACTCTTTCCACCTGAATATTCAATGTCCCCGACGTGATCAATTGTCGTAAGCCCAATATAGATATCCCCCGCTGAATCCCGCACCACTTCGATCGTCTTGCTCTGCTGTGGCCAGTCGATGTGGGAAGAGGTCTCGACGTGCCAGAAGCCAATATTTTCAGCGCGATTTCCGACCCATTCGACGTGGTGCCTGTGTTCGTGCCCTGCAATCCAGAGGATGACTTGGGGATACTTGATCAGCATCGCTTCCAGTTCGTCCTTACACACTCGCGCTTCGCCAGTTGTGTAGCCATTGAAAATTGTTTCAAGTGGATGATGCGAGGCGAGAACCACAGGACGATCAGACGCTGCAATAGTCGCTTCCAGCCATGCGAATTGCTCTTGGTCCAGCGAACCCTGCCAACCTCCAAATGGGTTGACGGTGTCCATCGCGATTAAGCGAACTCCACCCAAATCTCGCGAGTAGTAAGTAACTTTCTTCGCTGCATTCACTTCATCAAACCCATGGCCGGTAGGTGATCCCAGCGCCTGCAGATGTTGCACAATAAAGTCACCTCGTTCCAGAGCGCGCCGTTTGATGTCTGGGGTGACGATCGAATAAGGGGCATCGGCTGGATCGGGGTATCGAGCAGGCCCGACCTGGTTGAAGAGTCCCAAAGTTTCTGCGAGCGAGAGCGCTGAAGGCAATCCTTCGTATCGTCGATCTGCAACCTGAGCCGCTTGAGTCGCGTCAGTTGGATTGACCGTCCCTTGTAAGAGCGCATCGTGATTGCCGTGCACCGCATACCAAGGAAATTGCAATCCTGTCGCTGTAAATGATTTACGAACATCATCTAATAAACCTGGAATGGTCGGGAATCCATACTTTGCTCGGGCGTCATCGTCCACTTTCCCCGCTGGAGTTCCATGGGGATGCCAATACTTGGTGTCATAACTATCAGGATTATCATCCATGACGCCTTCATATCGATCGCCCGCACCAGAATCGGGAACCACCTCTCCGCCATCGAGAAGCGTGATGTACCAATTGACTTCATTGACTTGAGCATTGTCCGTGGTGTCGCCCGTAACAATCGCAGCATCCACCGGATGTCCTGATAGCGGCCCACTTGTAACCTTGTTAAGAGCGAGAACCATCGCTTCCACCACCTGAGTAGTCAGGATGGAGTGAGCTCGGTACGTACCAATAATGCCGACAATCTCGTGGATGGGACTATCAGCATCCCCCCACCGATCCAAGAACTCTGGTCGCAACGGAGATTGCGTATCGCAAACGTGAAGATCGGAAAGATGATGCAGAACGAGCAAGGGTTCGCTTGCAGGGGGAAATTTCTCTCCATAGTGCCCTTCATCGGGTCGGCGCAGAAGTTTCCGCCAGCCAAATTCATTGGGGGTGCCCCGCTCAATCGCCACGGCTGCAGTCTAATTCATGGGACATTCGAGAGTTGGTTTAGCAACCAAAATCTCAACTAAATGAAGAGCAATTGCGCCCCATCTGTCATCTCAATGAAGTCCGAGCACTGATAATTCCTTCGACATCGTCGCGGAGTTCCTTCATCGTTAAATTATTCATATCAGCGGACATGCGGCAGGCCCAGAGATGGCCGCCAGCGGCAACTATCTGATCGAGGAAGTCAGGTACTTCGGGAACGTCAAGCGCGGCGATCTGCTTTTTGAGCATGTGCGTCGCCATAGCCGTCATTCCAGGAACAGGCATCACGGATTGCGGAATATGCATNTCGTGACCNGGCAAATGCATTGCNGTGTTACCAGCTGGCGAGAATTGCAGGTCATTCATCCTCGACTTGGTAATCATGTCGAAACCCCAGAAGGTAAAGAAGATCATGGTTTCGACGCCCTCGCCAAGTGCGGCGTTGGCGAGAATCAGGCCTGGGTATGCCATATCCAAATTACCTTTGGAACAAATTATAGCCAACTTCCGATCGGAATTTTCAGATCCGAAGTTTGGAACGATTGATGGTGTCACTTCATTCTCCTCACACGCAACCTTTAGGTTTAGGCAATCCGGCGATGTACGCCATTTTCTTAGCTGGCTTCTTTGGAAATAAGACAAATTGCTCTTTCACCGGGACTCCACCCACCGTCTGAACTCGACGAGACGTGGCAGTTTCACCCTGAGTTTTGAAGTCATCACGCAAGAACTTGATGATTTTCCAATGTTCATCCGTCATTTCTATTTCGATCTGCTTTGCTAGTTCCCTGGCTATCTCTTCATTCCATTCGTCGTAACTGGTCAGAAAACCCTCTTCATTGACGTTAACAGGCTTGCCCGCGATTTCAATTACTGGCATGTGAATCAACTCCTTCTTTCTGCGTCGCTTGCTTCTTCCCGGCCATGGACATCAAAGCTGGGATAGGGATCCAACGTCCCTTGAGTAATAAATTCCAATAGATCCAACGGAAGGCTAACTTCCCCATATGGTTCAGACGACTCTCCTTGAGAAGTGGGAAAGGGCCGACAATGGGAAGTGGGAACATTCCCATCAAGGGTTCGACCGTGTAATTGAAATCGATCAGTAGCCCCTTTCCATCACCAGACTCAATAAAGCAATTAGCGTGGCCATCAAAGTTGTGAGTCATTGGCCGCCCCGCGAGATGTTCAACAAAATTTTCAGTGAACATATCTATCGCGAAATGAGCGACAGAGCCGGCCTTTGAGGCGGGAATATCGGAGGCATCACCGAGAGCGAAAATATTGGGGTACTTGGTTGATAGGAAATTCTCCTTGTTGACGGGGATGTAATTGAGATCATTGCCCAGCCCTGAACGGCCAATGAAATCGGCGCCCATATTGACTGGAACGGTGACGAGCAGATCGAAAGGAATTTCACGCTCATCCATAGAAACCATAGTTTTGGTTTGTGAATCTATATGTTCGATCACGAAATCCGGCTCTAATTTGATATCACGTTCAACCAGCATATAACCAAGTTGCTTTGAGCAGACCGGTTTGGTAAATGCGCCTTCTAAGGGCGTTACATAGACAATCTCTACCTTCTCTCGCATCTTGCGCTGGGTAAAATAGGCATCAGCCAGGAATGCGAATTCCAGAGGTGCTACAGGACATTTGATAGGCATCTCCGAAATGTGTACAACAAGACGACCTCCTTCAAATCTATTCAGCGCATCTTTGAGAGCCACTGCTCCGGGAAGGGTATAGAAATCAAAGACACTCTTCCTCCAGATTTCAGCGTCGTCCATTCCCATTGTCTGGTCCGGATGTGGGGTTGTGCCAGTTGCGATTACCAACTGGTCGTATACAAGGGTCTTGCCATTCACCAAGTACACCGTGTTGGAATCCGCATCGACCTTGTCGATCTCGGCCTGGATATATTCAATTCCCTTGGGAAAGAAGTGGTCACGCTCCTTAACCAGTTCACCAGCTTCGTAGACTCCAAAGGGAAGTAGAAGCAAGCCCGGTTGATAGAGATGCTTATTATCTTTATCGACGATCGTTATTGACCACTCTTGAGAATCGAGCTTTTTATGCAGTTTATTGACGACCATAGTTCCAGCCGTTCCGCCGCCGAGCACTATCAGTTTCTTTCTCATTTTCCATCTCCTATAAATATGAGATTACTCCACTGAATTCGTGTAATGGGAGAGAAGTCCCGCACATGAGTGACAGCACCCTCTAAAACCATGTGAGTCTCATTACCAACTCGTGCTTAAAATCGTGAGAAGATTCATCCTATGAATAGCCTCACCTCTATATCAGCATTGACCTTCGGCATCCAAGCTTTTGTGACCCTCTTCGTCATTTTGGATCCAATTGCCGCGCTTCCGATCTTTCTCTCGCTTGTCGCTGGCCGGGCAAAAGAGGAGCAGGTCAAGTTAGCTTGGCAAGGTGCGACCTCTTCACTCATCATCATTGTGGTCTTCGCACTCTTTGGCCAAGTAATACTCAGCTATCTACACATATCGCTCTTCGCCTTGCAAGGAGCGGGAGGATTCCTCCTCTTTTTGATCGCCATGGAATGTCTAACCGGCAAAGTAGGTGGCGAGGCTGCACAGAATGAAGCCGTGAATATTGCGATGGTTCCCATCGGAACTCCCATGTTGGCTGGCCCTGGTGGAATCGTGACAACGATGCTCTATGTGCATTACGCGCACTCGGTGCAAGCCAAGTTCAGTTTGGCTGCTGCAATCATCATGGTTCACGTCGTAATAGGATTTATTTTAATGTTCTCAACAGGGATCCTCAGTCTCATAAAGGAATCCGGAATCACCATCGTCACTCGCGTTGCCGGTCTCCTTGTGGCTGCGATTGCTGTTGAAATGATTGTGCAATCCATTAGAGGTTTCTTCCCGCACATTTAAGGATAAACGTGACCTTTCAGAGCTATATTCTCGATGAGGTTACCGCTGCTCTGCCTCGACTGGGCAACCGCACTTACGCCAATGACATGCAGCGCTACATGAAGGACATAGCCCCTTACTTTGGAATCAAGACTCCTGTGCGGCGGCAAGCGTTGAAGGAAATCTACCGGGACGCACCGATTCCCACATCTGAACAATTGGGGAAAACTGCCCGCGCTCTCTGGCGGATGGAAGAACGGGAGTATCAATATGCCGCATGCGACATGCTTTCGACATATAACTCCTACCTCGACAAGGAGTTTCTATCTAAGCATTGTGAATACCTACTCACGCATAAACCGTGGTGGGACACGGTAGATAGCCTGGGAGGCGGAGTTGTCTCGCCTCTTACCCTGCGGTTCAATCTGCTCCCCCTGATGAACAAGTGGAACAAGAGCGATGACATATGGCTAGTAAGGGCTGCGATTCAACATCAGCGGGGTCGCAAGAGCGATACCGACATTCCTCTGTTGCTCAAGTATTGCCACGATCACGCCGCTGATCACACCTTCTGGGTTGCAAAGGCGATTGGGTGGGCGCTGCGAGATCTGGCTTACTTTGATCGTCCATCTGTCACCAAATTCCTAAGAGAACATCCAGAATTGGATCGGGTTGCCGTGCGTGAAGCTTTGAAGCACGCATAAGTGGCATAATCGCCATATGCATGAGTTCAACAAAGAGGTCGAATCGCTAGCCCAAGAAATCTTGGCTTACAGTTTGAAGCGACTCCAAGAGAATCCCCCGCTCGATGGTCCACAGACTCCAGAAGAACTTTATGCCAAAGTTGGTAACACAATCACCGTTGATGGTTTGGGCGGCCACGAAGCACTCAAAGTTTTTACCGAAACACTCGCTCTCGCTTGTATCTCAACGGACCATCCGCGTTATCTCTCCTTCATTCCATCAGCTCCATCCGAGCATTCCAACCTCTTTGACTTGGTAGTCGGATCCAGTGCTTTGTACGGCGGATCATGGCTCGAAGGCGCGGGTGCGGTATTTGCAGAGAATCAAGCACTGCGCTGGATCAGCGACTTGGCGGGATTGCCGGAGAGCGCCGGTGGCGTCTTTGTGCAAGGCGGAACTATTGGAAATCTATCTGCCCTTGTGGCAGCACGACTTCATGCGCGCGAAAAATATCCAGATGTTGCACGCTGGGTAGTTGCGTGCTCTTCTGAATCCCATTCATCAATTCAATCCGCTGCCGACATCATGGATGCGATCGTTCTTCATGTCCCCGCCGGCACTAATGGAGTTATGACCGGTGCTAATTTTGGTGCTTGCGCTGATGCCTATTTGTTGGCGAACCCAACTCATCGCATATTTGCTGTAGTCGCGACTGCGGGGACAACCAATTTGGGGATAATCGATGATCTCGATGGCGTTGGCCTTGCTGCGATTGCACGCGACATCTGGTTCCATGTGGATGGCGCTTACGGATTGGCCGCCCTCTGTGCTCCTTCCGTACGCCCTCTTTTCAACGGCGTGGAACGAGCAGATTCTCTTATCGTTGATCCACATAAATGGCTCTTTGCACCATTCGATGCTTGTGCGCTTATCTATCGTGACCCAACGATTGCCAAGCGAGCCCATACCCAACATGCCTCTTACTTAGATACCTTAGAAGATCCCAACGAGTGGAACCCATCGGACTATGCGATTCACCTGACGCGTCGCCCCCGTGGATTACCCTTCTGGTTCTCACTGGCAGCCAATGGCACCCGTGAATATGCCGAAGCGATGCAGCAAACCCTTGACGTCGCACAGCATGCCGCACAGTTGGTACGCGAAAACTCTGATCTTGAATTGATACACGATCCACAATTATCAATCGTCGCGTTCAAGCGTAAAGGTTGGTCTGCGGCAGATTACGAACGTTGGAGCGATAAGTTGCTCGCAGATCAGATCGGTTTTGTAGTCCCGTCAGCACACAAGGCAGAGCCCATCTTGCGCTTTGCTATCGTCAATCCTTGGACCACCGAGCAAGATATCGCCGATATTTTGGCAACGCTTTAAGCCTTAACGATCTAAAACGTTTTTGTTGCGATCGTAGGTCTGTCCAGTGCGCTTGAATGCAATCGCGCTTAAAGCCTCAAGAACAACGCGATTTGCAAGAATCGCAGTGATGTCTGCGGTATCAAATGGCGGAGCAACTTCGACGACATCCATTCCGACGACGGGTAACTCTAGGCAGATACGGCGAACCGATTCAAGAAGTTCGCGGCTAGTCATCCCACCGGGCTCAGGAGTACCAGTGCCGGGAGCCATTCCAGGATCGACTACATCGATATCAACAGATAAGAAGACTCCATCGCACTCATCTGTCAGAATCTTGAAGGATTCATCGAGCACGGTGTCGAGGCCGCGATTGTGAATTTCAGTCATCTCATAAGAACGCATTCCTTGATCGCGCATCCACTTGAGGGTTATGTCATCAGGCCAATAGCCGCGTAGCCCAATCTGTAGGAAGCGATCGCCACGTACAGCACCGCTATTAATGAGTTGGCGCATCGGAGTTCCATGACCCACAAGCGCTCCAAATTGCGAATCGGCAGTGTCGGCGTGAGCATCAAAGTGCACCATAGAGATCTTGCCCGCACCGCGATGGTTCGCGATTCCAGCGACATCTGCTGAAGCAATGGAGTGGTCTCCCCCGAGAACAACAATAAATGCGCCGCTCCTGGAGATCTTCTCCGTCGCCTCCTCCAATACTCTGAGTGAAGCCACAAGATCGTGTCCCGGCATCATCAAATCACCAGCATCGACGACCTTGAGATCTTTAAGCGCATCTACCCGAAGAGCTAAATGTGGGCGTTCGGCATCGTGCGGTAAATAATCGCCCCCACGGATCGCCTGCGGTCCGAATTTGGCACCAGAACGATGAGTGGTACCTGAATCGATAGGAGCTCCAACAATGACGACATCAGCGTCGGCATAGGTGGAAGGAATATCGAGATCGCATTGCGGTACGCCAAGAAAGGTAAAAGAGGGACCGTACATATTGCCCAGGTTAGCCATGGGTTAAACCTTATCGCACCCCTGCGCGCTTACGGCCAACGAATTGACCCATCAAAACGATGATGAGAGCGATCAGGAACATTGACGAACCAATGACATTGGCCTGCGGTGGTAAACCACGCTGGGCAGAGATGTAGACAAATTTCGGGAAGGTATTGACTGAACCAGAGTTGAAATTGGTGATGATGAAATCGTCGAAAGAAAGGCTAAAAGCCAAGAGCGCAGCGGCTGCGATTCCAGGTGCGACCAATGGGAATGTCACACGACGGAAGGTTTCGCGCTCATCAGCGTACAAATCCATCGCGGCCTGCTCTAGTCGTGGATCAAGGCTAGCAATACGAGCTTTCACGGTGACGACAACGAATGAGATGCAGAACATCACGTGCGCAATAACAATCGTCCAAAATCCGGGATTAAATCCAAAGGAGATAAACATTGTCAAAAGTGAGGCACCCATAACGATTTCAGGAGTCGCCATCGGCAAGAAGATCAGGATGTTCACCACGGAACGACCCTTAAATGCATAACGGCCCATGGCAAATGCCATCATGGTTCCTAGCAAAGTTGCGAAGAATGTTGCCAGCACACCGATCTTGAGTGAATTCCCGAGTGCGTTGCATACATCAGGAGCACCACAGGGATTGAGCCAGTTGTTCCAAGTAAATCCCACCCATACCAGATTGCTCTTCGTGGAATTATTGAACGAGAATGCGATGGTGTAAATGATCGGGAGGAACAAGTAAGCAAATCCTAAAAAGGCATAAATCCGAATAAGATTGCGCGAAAACCAGCGCGAAGCTTGCTTCATACAAGTTCCTCGGTACCAGCGCGTTTAACGTATGCCATCACCAGAATCATGATCGTCACCATCAAAATAAGAGAGAGCGCTGCCGCCCCTGGATAGTCAACGATCGCCAGGTAACGTGCCTCGATCACATTTCCGATCATCTTGGTACCGGGATTTCCGAGAAGTTCGGCATTGATGTAATCACCCGCGGCGGGGATAAAAGTCAAAAGAGTTCCCGCAACTACTCCTGGCATCGATAGCGGAACTGTGACCCTTCTAAAAGTTGTGAAAGCGTTTGCATAAAGATCACCTGAAGCTTCCATCATCCGAATATCGATCCGCTCCAGACTGGCATAAAGTGGAAGAGTCATGAAAGGCAAGAAGTTATAAGTTAGACCGGCAACGACCGCAAAGGGAGTTGCGGTCAGGTGACCTTGGGCTCCCATAATATGGAGGAAGCGCAGCGTTTTTATAACAACCCCTTGCTCGCCCAAAATCTGCTCCCATGCCACGGTGCGAAGTAAAAATGAGCAGAAGAATGGCGCAACAATCAAAACGAGCAGCGTGTTCTTCCAGCGACCTGACTTAAATGCCACCGCATACGCCAGCGGATACGAGATGATGAGGGCAAAAGAGGTTGCGAGAAAGGCGTACTCAAATGAGCGGAAGAGCTGCGCCCTTGATGAGGTTATTGCATCGATGAAGTTTGCGAAACGATAGGTCTGGACATAGGTACCGATGCCATAACCCTGCGTCTGTGTCGAGGTGCTGATTAACTGATAGATAGGAACTAAGAAGAAGATAAAAAGCCAGACTATTCCCGGAGCCAGGAGCCAATAAGGAAGCAACTTCTTCTTAGTGAGAACGGGCTTCTTCTCGTGGGTACCCGTGTGCATGAGCGCGGTACTCATTCGGACTCCGGGTGGGCTTCCGATCCAGCGTTGACATCCTGATCCCCTGCCAATCCAAAGGTAAAAATCGGTGACCATGAAAGTATGACGGGGTCACCTTTAGAGAGCGGCGGAGTTCCGTCATCGTTCTGCTCGAAGACCATCAACTCTTGACCCCAAGGCATTTCAACTTGATATTGCGTGCTTACACCAATATAGGAAGCGTCGGAGATCACGCCACCTTCGAGGATATTTCCATTCATCTGGGTACCAACGGGTGCGATACGAATTTTTTCGGGGCGAATTCCAACTAAGACAGATGAGTCGTGGGCATGGTTACGATCAACGGGTAGCCCGATCTTCGTTCCAAAGATATCCACCACGGCAGAGTTACCTGAAGCGTCGAGGATGGATCCCTTAATCAAATTGGATTGCCCTAAGAAGTTTGCCACGAATGAGGTGCGCGGATTGTCATAGAGATCTGCCGGGCTTCCCATCTGTTCAATCTTGCCCTCATTCATAACCGCAATGGTGTCGGCCATGGTCATGGCCTCTTCCTGATCGTGCGTGACATGCACAAAGGTGATCCCAACCTCGGTCTGGATCCATTTGAGTTCGATTTGCATAGCGCGACGTAGTTTCAGATCCAAAGCACCCAACGGCTCATCGAGAAGCAGAAGAGCGGGACGATTCACGATTGCACGAGCAAGTGCAATGCGTTGTTGCTGTCCCCCGGAGAGTTGGTTCGGCTTGCGTGAGGCCAGGTGTGTGAGCTCGACAAGATCGAGGGCTTTCTGGACTTGATCATCTACATTCTTTACACCACGTCGCCGCAGACCAAAGGCGATATTCTCGTAAATAGAGAGGTGGGGAAAGAGCGCGTAGTTCTGAAATACCGTGTTGACCGGACGCTTATAAGGCTTCTCATAGGTGATCTCCGATTTTCCAATAAAGATTGTTCCTGAGGTCGGCTCTTCAAGACCAGCGACCATGCGCAAGGTGGTTGTTTTTCCGCAACCAGAAGGTCCAAGAAGCGCAAAGAAAGATCCTTCGGGAATAACCAGATCTAAATCATCGACGGCTATAAACTCACCAAAACTCTTAGTGAGATTTTTGAGTATTAAATCACCGTGTGCTGATGAAGAAGCATCGACCACTATGCGTTACCGCTGGCCTTCTGGAATGCCGTCGAGAAGGAGATCTGTTCTGCTTGCGTCAGATCGCGGAAGACAACCAACTTCTTCCACATAGCAGCATCAGGGAAGATCAATTTATTGTGAACCTGAGCTGGATTAATCTTCTCCATGGCTTGCTGAGCTCCACCGACGGGACAGACATAGTTGATGTAATTAGCAACACGAGCAGCTACAACTGGGTCGTAGTAATTATTGATAACCGCTTCAGCGTTCACCTTGTTGGGTGAGAGCGCTGGAATCATCATATTGTCCGTTGAGAAAGTTCCGCCGGACTCAGGCACTGCGAAACCAAAGCGGTTGGAGTTCTGTGAATTAAGTTGGCTGATATCGCCAGACCATCCAATAACTGCGACCGCATCCCCGCTGATCAAATCCTCTTGGTAGCTCTGGCCTTTCACCTGGCGGATGAAGCCATCGTGGATCATCTTTTTCATATAGTCGATGGCGTTCATGAACTTGTCTTGGCTAAACGGTTTGCTGATATCCGTTCCTTGCCACATCATGATCAAGCCGATGGTGTCTCGCATCTCGGAAAGAACCTCCACCTTGCCCTTATTTGCCGGAGCGAAAAGCTGCTCCATGGTGTGAATACCCTTGGGATTCTTCTGGTTATTCCATGCGAAGCCCGCGATGATCCCAGCCCAAGGCAGTGAATAGTGTCGGCCATTATCCATGGGGCGATTGAGCAAATACGGCAATACATTCTTCTTATTCGGAATCTTCGCATCGTCAAATTTAGTTACGTAACCTCCGCTGATCCAGCGTCCGGCCATCCACTCTGTGAGTACAACAATGTCGTATCCAATATCTTTCTTGAGGCGAAGTTGTGGAGTTACCTTCGCAGTGAAAGTGTCGTTGTCGTCGATGACCTCCATGTATTTAACAGGAATGCCACTCTTCTTGGAGAAATCGACCAAAGTCGGATAACTCTTAGTCTTGTTGTTGTAGTCAAGGTAGAGGGACCAATTGGCAAACCGCACTGGATTGGTCTTTGAAGCCGCTCGCGCTAGCTCTTCGCTATTCAGGCTTAAGAGCGACGCAACTCCAAGGCCACCTGCGCCTTTGATCAAGTTTCTCCTGGAGATCTCTACCGACATTTCCAACCGCCCTCCATAGGTATTAAGAAAATCTTAGAACTAGGTACTACTTCTTACAACGATTAACGCTCTATTCCTTCGATCGATTCATCTCGGATATGCCAACTTGTTCCATACGATTCCAGCATCGCTAGGTAGGGATCAGCTGGGAACCATTCGGGACCATTAACGCCAGCAGGCTTCCAATCTCCGCGAGCGATCAATTCCAGAGCAATTAATGGATTGATGGCCGTCTGCCAGACAACTGCCTGGTCGCCATACTCACCCATGGAAAATGCATTGTCGACGACGTTATAGATGTACACCGCCTTGGGGTTTCCACTCTTATCAAGACCCTTCACTTGAATTCCGGCGCAGGTCTTACCTGACATCCGAGAACCCAACGTGGCGGGATCTGGTAGCAGTGCAGCGAGAACCTGACGTGGTGAAACACTTACGCCTTGCACTGTGACCGGTTCAGTCCGATCAAGACCCAATGTGTGAATGGTTTTCAAGATATCAATGAAGTGCGATCCCAGCCCGTACTTAAACGCAACCTTTCCGGCATCGATCTTGAGCGGAATAAGAGCGACCTCTTCATGTTCTACATTTACGCATTCAACAGGCCCGATTCCTTCTGGGAAGTCAAAGCTTTCGAGATCCGAGAATGGTGGTGTTGTATACCAACCGCGACCTCTCTCCCACATCAATGGCGGATTGAGACACTCCTCGATCGTTGTCCAAATCGAGAAGGTTGGAGCAAAGTCATAACCTTCCACAACCAAGTTCGCCCCATCATAAACAATTGCAGAATCAATACGTGAGAAGAGATTATCAGATGCATACCGAGCGAAGACATCGCTCAAACCTGGTTCTACTCCGATCCCAACGAGAGCGTATATCCCCTTGGATTTAAATGACTCATCATGCGCGAACTGCTCTTCGCCCAACATCAAACCAACTTTTGTCAGTGGGTCATCAGGGTGGGACTTGGAAAGGGACATCGCCATATCAACATAATTGACGCCTTCAATTTCACATGCTTCAAATATGGGCATTACAAATCGCGGATCAACAGCGTTGATCACCACATCAGGATTGGTCAATTTAATGAGCGCGCAGAGATCTTCGATACTGCCTGCATTGATTGCCGCAGCTGTGAAGCGGTTATCTCGGAGGCGATTGACTGCCGCCTCGGCGCGAGCCAGATCTCGATCCGCGACCACCATCTCTGTGATAAACGTGCGACGTGAGGCGATATTAGCTATCGCGCTCCCTACTCCTCCGGCTCCGATTACAAGGGCCTTCATAAAAATCATCTCCAAACGGTTATTTTGAGTCTAACGCTCGATTTGCCTTATTCCTACGGTGTAAACCAGTGATTTATAAGCCAGTAAGATTAGGCAGTGATTGCGACCCAGAGTGTTGAACTACGTGCTGGGGCCCGCCTCCTCGTAAAAGATGTGACCGTACGAATTAACCACGGCGATCGAATTGGATTTGTCGGCCGAAATGGTGCTGGAAAAAGCACTCTCGCAAAAGTACTGGCAGGTGAGGGGTTACCCGCTGGCGGTCAAGTTATTCGCACCGGAACGATCGGTTACTTGCCACAGGATCCGCGCACAGGCGATCAAGAAGAGAGCGTTATCAATCGCATCCTCTCTGCTCGCGGACTGGATCTGATCGTGACCCGGATGCGTAAAGCTGAAGAGGCGATGGCAACTGCATCCATGGAAGAGCTTGAACTAGCTATGGAGCGATATAGCCGCGTCGATCAAGAGTTCAGCGTTGCCGGCGGATATGGCGCATCATCTGAGGCGGAATCCATTGCCATGAACTTAGGATTACCTGAGCGAATCTTCAATGATTCACTGGAAGGACTTTCAGGCGGACAGCGTCGCCGAGTAGAACTCGCTCGCCTACTCTTCGGTGGATCTGAAACTCTGATCCTCGATGAGCCCACCAACCACTTGGATGCTGAATCCATCAATTGGCTCCGTGAATACCTGGGTAAATACTCAGGTGGCCTTGTCATCATCTCGCACGATGTAAATCTGATCGAAACCGTCGTTAATAAAGTCTTTTATATTGACGGAAATCGCAATGTTATCGATGTGTACAACATGGGTTGGAAGAAGTACCTCCAACAACGTGAAGATGACGAACATCGCCGTAAGAAAGAGCGCGCCAACGCCGAGAAGAAGGCGGCCATATTGGCTAAGCAAGGCGAGAAGATGCGCGCGAAGGCTTCTAAAGCAGTCGCTGCTCAAGGCATGTTACGTCGCGCCGATGCCCTCTTGGCTGGCCTGGAAGATGTTCGCAAATCTGACAAGGTCGCTAAGTTGCGCTTCCCTACCCCAGCTCCCTGTGGCAAGACCCCGCTCATGGCTCATGGGCTTTCCAAGTCATATGGCTCACTAGAAATCTTTACCGACGTCGATCTCGCAATTGATAAGGGATCACGCGTAGTTATTCTCGGTCTCAATGGAGCGGGCAAGACGACCCTGCTTAAAATGCTTGCTGGAGTAACAGAATCGGACACCGGTGCGATCGAGCCTGGCCACGGATTGAAGATCGGCTATTACGCACAAGAGCACGAAATGCTTGACTTCGAGCGTTCGGTCCTTGAAAACATGATCTCTTCAGGTGAAGGCGTAGGTGAACCCCAAGCCCGACAAGTTCTTGGATCTTTCTTGTTTAGTGGCGACGATGTACAAAAACCAGTGAAGGTATTGAGTGGTGGCGAACGAACGAGACTTGCTCTCGCGACTCTCGTCGTTGGCGCCGCAAACTTACTGCTGCTCGATGAGCCCACAAATAACTTGGACCCAGCTTCGCGCGATGAGATATTGGCGGCGCTCTCTGAGTATCAAGGCGCTGTTGTTATGGTGACGCACGATATTGGTGCGGTTGTTGCGTTAAAGCCCGAACGCGTTTTGCTATTACCCGATGGAGATGAAGACCTCTGGAACGATGAGTACTTCGATCTCATCTCCCTCGAATAATTACTAGAATAATTACTAGAATAATTACTAGTTATTTAACCGCGTAACGCGACGGCAATCTGGCGGAAATCCTCTACCAAGATATCGATCTCGTTCTGCTCATGTGCCAAGCTGATCAACCACTGCTCATCAAGTCCTGGAGGCGTGATGATTCCGCGGTTGAGCGACCAGAGCCACGACAATTCGGCAACTTTGAAATCTGTTGCCTTGTAATCGCGATAGTTGCGAACCGGATCAATTGACCAGGTGATGCAACCCTTAATACCAAATCCAACGGTGTGAGCAGGAAGCTCGTACTCGTTGATGATATCTGTGATGCGATCGAGTGCCTGATAGTTCAAAGCTTCAGCTTTGCCCAAACTGGCATCGGTGCAGACTTTATCCATCGCACGTACGCCGGCCATAGCAAGAGGGTTGGCGTTGAATGTACCGAAGTGATGGAAGCGACCATCTGCAACAGCAGCCATGATCTCTTTCTTTCCACCGAATGCAGCAAGTGGCAAACCGCCACCGATCGACTTAGCGAGACAGATTAGGTCTGGCTTAACTCCGATACGTGCAGCAGCGCCCTTAGGTCCAGCCGTAAGTCCAGTTTTCACTTCATCAAAGATCAAAATCACGCCATATTGATCGCAGAGCGAACGAACCGCAGCGAGGTATCCCTCATCTGGCAGGACGATGGCTAAGTTCTCAAGAACTGGCTCCATGATCAAGCAAGCGATTGTCTTGGCATGAGCCATGAAAATCTTCTCTAGGGAAACCAAATTGTTAAATGGAACAACGTAAATCTCACCAGCATTGGTGCCTGATGGAATTACTGGAGTTGGAGCATCAGCTGGTCCAGCCAATTTCAGATCTGGCTTTGCAGAAACTGTTAGCGGGTCATAGCTACCGTGGTAGCCGCCTTCAATCTTTACGACTCCATCTTTGCCTGAGTACGCCTTTGCCAGACGGACCGCATACATTGTGGCTTCAGTTCCAGAGTTGGTGAAACGGATTTGATCGACATCAAAGCGCTTACAAATGCGCTCTGCTGCATCTCGAGAGATGGGTGACGGTGTTACAAAGAGGGTTCCTGTTTCTAAGGCCTTCTTTGCTTCAGCGACAACCTCAGGGTTGAGGTGTCCTGCCAGCATCGCGCCAAATCCCATAGAGAGATCGAGGAGCTTGCGACCATCGACATCGGTCATCCAAGCGCCTTGTGCGCTGACAATCGATAATGGATAAGGATCCCAATGTTGGAAACTAGATGGAACGCCTAACGGCATGGAGCCCAGTGCGAGATCAAATTCAATCCGCGAGGCGAATGTGGACTTTGTGAAGCGCTCCCATTCAGTTGCGAGCAGTGAATCAACTCGGCTGTGATTGATGGGGCGAGGATTATTACTAAGTTTCCTAAAGGTTTGTGGCTCTAGTGTCGAAGTCATTTACGAACGTTGTGTGCATCGAGGACTCTTGGCTGGTGCCAAGACACGATGACAGTCTCCCTTGTAGTTTTCGCTCCCTTTGGCTACCAGAGATTTTATACAGTTCGTATAAGTGATCTATGACTCAAAAAGCGCTAATAGCAAGGTAGCAGAAAGCCATCTGAAATTCACCTCTGCCAGCCTTTTCATGGCGCGCCTTAGACTTTTTTGCAATAAAGTTCAACTTCTCGCGGACAAAAGTCACTATTTCGAAAGGTTTTACATGCCTCAACAAGAATTGAAAGAAAATACAAAAAAGCACCATTGGCAGCCGGGCGATGAAGGTTTAGATCCAAATCGTTGGCGCGCACTTGCAGTTATTGCAATCGCATCATTGATGATCGTTCTCGATGGCTCGATCATCAACTTGGCACTTCCAAGTGCACAAAAGGCGCTCCACATTACAAATGCAAATCGGCAATGGGTCGTCACTGCTTACTCACTCGCCTTTGGTTCATTGCTACTGTTGGGCGGACGTATCGCAGATTTCGTAGGCCGTAAAAAGATTTTCATTATCGGATTAATTGGCTTCGCAATTGCATCTGCCATTGGTGGTCTCTCAACTAATCAAAGCGAACTCTTTGCGATGCGCGGATTGCAAGGCGCCTTCGGCGCACTTCTGGCACCATCATCTCTCTCTTTAATTAACGTGACATTCACCGTTCCAAAAGAGCGGGCACGTGCATTCGGTGTTTATGGCGGAATCTCTGGAGGTGGCGCCGCAATCGGACTCATCATGGGCGGTTTCCTTACGGAATACGCTTCTTGGCGTTGGTGTTTACTCGTTAACTTGCCCATCGCCCTGCTCGCTGTTGCGCTCGCAATTCCATTCCTACACGAGTCAAAGGCTAAAGGCGATAACAAGTATGACGTTCCCGGCGCAATCACGGTGACCGCAGGATTGGTCAGTTTGGTTTACGGTTTTAGCCAAGCAGCTGACCATGGTTGGGCAAATATTCGAACATATCCATATTTCGCCATAGCAATCGTGCTCATCGCGGCCTTCTTCATCATAGAAACACGAGTAAAGCATCCATTGCTTCCAATGCGCGTCCTGGCCGAGCGCAATCGCGGCGGCTCATATATCGGCTCACTCTTGGTTGGCGTCGGTCTCTTTGCAATGTTTCTCTTCTTGAGTATTTACATGCAGGGTTTCTTGCATTACTCCCCACTCAAGGCCGGCGTCGCTTTCTTGCCCTTCACAGTTGGAATCATCTTCGGTGCTGGAATTGCTTCACAACTCCTTCCCAAGATTGGTCCACGACCGCTGATGGTCTTTGGAATGCTCCTGGCTAACGGTGGGAATCTTGCTCTTCTCTCGCCTAACCCCAACATCTGGGTATACCTCTCACCTCCTCGCTCCGATGCTCATTATGAGTTTCGGTGTTGCGCTCTACTTCATCCCAAATGCCAGTACCGGGTTACATGACTCTGGAGAGCATGACGCTGGGGTGGCTAGCGCAATGATTAACACCAGTCAGCAGATTGGTGGCTCGCTCGGCGCGGCTCTGCTTAACACGATCGCAATCTCTTCAACCGCTGCCTTCGTGGCAGGTCACAAGGGATTGAGCCCCGCTTATGGAGCGGTGCACGGCTTTACCACCACCTTCAAGTGGGGCGCCGCATTCCTGTTTACCTGCGCCATCGTCTCTGCCCTCATGATCAATGTAGGCAAGGACTCTCTCGTTGAACAGGAACTAGAAGCGGCTCTTTAACCAGACTGCACGAAGAGCCTTATTGCGATAAATTACTACTTGCGAATGATTCGCAAGTAGTAAGGTCGAAAGGGCAGAATGAACGCTCCAGTTAGCGCCACAAAGAGGTCGAGGAATCCCTTCGCGAGCCTCTCTAGCGATGAGCGTCGCCGCCTGGGGGCCATGTTTGCTGTGATCTTCTTCCTACTCTTCGGCGGACTAATTCTGATGGCCTTTGCCACCTCCGGCCACTATCACCTGGCAGATGGAACGATGTTTGGCTGGGGTACGGGATTTTTAGCGCTCACCCTCGGTATGCGTCATGCCTTTGATGCAGACCATATCTCTGCCATCGATAACACCACTCGTAAGTTGATGGCCGAGGGTCAACGTCCAATGGGCGTTGGATTCTTCTTCTCGCTCGGCCACTCCTCGGTTNTAACCGCATTAGCGATCATTCTCAACTTTGGAATTAAATCACTGGGTGTTCAGGTCAAGAATCAAAATTCAAGCCTCCACCACTACACCGGTCTTATCGGAACGTCAGTGAGCGGAGCATTCTTAGTTCTCATTGCACTTCTCAATTTGTTGGTTTTGGTATCAGTTCTCAAAGTATTCGTGGCGATGCGCAAGGGAAGCTATAACGAGGCAGAGCTGGAAAAACATTTAGACTCTCGTGGATTCATGATGCGCTTCTTTGGGCCTATTGCACGCCGCATCGATGCTAGCTGGAAGATGTACCCACTCGGCATTCTCTTCGGACTTGGCTTTGACACTGCAACAGAAGTTGCACTTCTTGTACTCGCAGGATCTTCTGTAGTTGCAGGACTCCCCTGGTGGGCGATCCTTTCTCTGCCAATGCTTTTTGCGGGAGGCATGAGCCTTCTAGACACCATTGATGGCTCTTTCATGAACTTCGCTTATGGTTGGGCATTTTCCAAGCCGGTACGTAAGGTTTATTACAACATCGTAATTACGGGACTGTCTGTAGTTGTCGCGCTCTTTATAGGTGGACTCGAAGTAGCCCAAGTCTTCGCGCAGCAGTTAAAACTCACAGGCGGATTCTGGAATTACGCCCTGGCTTTCAACATCAATAAAGCGGGCTTTATTATCGTTCTCATGTTTGTAATCGTCTGGGGTCTGGCGTTGGCTATCTGGCGCTTTGGTAAAGTTGAAAGTCGTTGGCACGATCATGCACACAAATCACAACAGCAGCGCGGTGAGGATGAAAACCACGCTGCTGCTGGAATAGAACTGGGACCGATTACTGCCGGATTTACGATCGATTAACGCTCGATCGTTCCCGCAATAAACTCTTCAGTGCGCTGCTGCGCGACATCATCGGTGTATTGAACTGGTGGGGACTTCATAAAGTAGCTGGCAGGTGAGAGCAATGGCCCACCGATCTTGCGATCGAGAGCGATCTTTGCGCAACGAAGTGCATCAATGATGACACCAGCAGAGTTTGGTGAATCCCATACTTCGAGCTTGTATTCGAGGTTTAGCGGTACATCGCCGAAGGCGCGGCCTTCAAGGCGAACATAGGCCCACTTGCGATCATCAAGCCAAGGGATGTAATCCGATGGTCCAATGTGAACATTCTTTGCACCCAAGTCGTGATCCAACTGCGAAGTCACAGATTGGGTCTTGGAAATCTTCTTTGATTCGAGGCGATCGCGCTCCAACATGTTCTTGAAGTCCATGTTTCCACCGACGTTAAGTTGGTATGTGCGATCAAGGTGCACTCCACGATCTTGGAATAGTCGAGCCATGATGCGGTGTGTGATGGTTGCACCGACCTGTGACTTGATGTCATCTCCGATGATTGGGAGGTTTGCCTTGGTGAACTTGTCAGCCCAGACAGGGTCTGATGCAATAAATACAGGAAGTGCGTTAACAAACGCTACGCCAGCATCGAGCGCACACTGTGCGTAATGCTTGGCAGCCAACTCGGAACCTACAGGGAGGTAGCAGATTAAGACATCGACCTTGCGCTCTTTGAGAACTGCAACCACATCTACAGGCTCGGCTGTTGATTCAACGATTGTCTCGCGGTAGTAACGACCAAGACCATCGAGGGTTGGTCCGCGTTGCACGATGAGGCCGGTTGTGGCTACATCAGAAAATTTGATCGTGTTGTTCTCGGAAGCCCATATTGCATCCGCGAGATCGAGACCAACCTTCTTGGCGTCAACATCGAATGCTGCAACGAAATTTACGTCGCGAACATGGTAACCACCAAGGACTGCATGCATTAGTCCAGGGATTTCGACATCAGCTGCCGCATCCTTGTAGTAAGTCACGCCTTGGATAAGCGAGTTGGCACAGTTTCCTACGCCGATAATCGCTACGCGGATCTCTTTACTTTGGGTCACATTATCGTTGCTCACGTTGACTTCCTTTCGGTGTTGATCATTTCTTGTAGCCAAGCGATTTCGCGCTCAGCAGATTCCAATGAGTGACGACGCCACTCAACTAAATAACGATCGATTCCTTCAGGTGACTTATCAAGTTCGACGCGAAGGATTTTCGCCTTCTCATCTAATTTGCGATGACGCCCTTCCAGGATTTGCAGACGGTTGCGCTGTGGCGTTGGGCCAAAGAATGCGAACCGAACTTCAAAGCTTTCATCTTCCCAACTATCTGGCTCGCTGCTCGATGAGATCGCCTCAAAGCGCTTTAGGCCAGCGTCGGTTATTGCATAAACGATTCGCGAGCGCCGACTTCCACCCACCTCGGCTGAAACACTCTCTTGTATAACCCCGGCTTCGAGCATGCGATGCAACTGGGGGTAAAGGACAGAGAAGGAGAGGGCGCGGAAGGGACCATAAATAGCCGTCATCCGCTTGCGCAGCTCATAGCCGTGGAGTGGTCCTTGACTGAGGACGCCAAGTAAGGCGAACTCAAGGGATTCACTACGCGAGCGCATCTAGGTACTCCAATTAGTATTTCGAATAGGTACTATCGAATCGATATAACGAGAGGTAACCTATCGATTCGATACAAAACTGTCCACTCCAAACCGCCCTAGCCCACTACCCTGAGCGAGTGACTTTGATCATCCCCTCCCGGCTCTGGGAATACCTCATAGCAGCCACGCTCATTATCTTGGCTCCTGGACCGAGCGTCCTATTCACCATTGCCAGAGCTATCTCCTGGGGCCGTGCAACGGCCGTAGCGACCGTCCTCGGCAACGCCTTGGGCATGTTTACGATCTCTGTCCTGGTGGCTGTGGGCCTCGGCCCTGTTCTCCAGCGCTACCACGCTGTCTATATCGGAGTGCAATGGGTCGGTGCTCTCTACCTTGTCTATTTGGGAATTGACGCCATCCGCCACAGTAAAGAGCATGCCGAGTCGATGACCGACCTGAGCGGCGGAAAGCCCTCTGTGGCCAAGACAATTAGACAGGGCTACCTAGTCGGGGTACTCAACCCCAAGAGCATGGTCTTCTTTGCAGCGATACTCCCTCAATTTACCGACCACGCCAAAGGCCATCTGACATCTCAACTCTTATTGCTTGGGGCGATCTTCTGCATTATCTGCTTCTTCTCTGACGGGACCTGGGGCATCGTGGCGGGAACCATCCGTAACTGGCTCTCATCAGATGCGCGCCGTCTCGAACGCTTACGCGTTAGCGGTGGAGTTGTCATGGTGGGACTTGGGATTATCACCTTTGTAAACTCGCTCCTCAACTCCTAATTTGGCGATCGTGGCGATGGCCTCAGATGTCAGTTCATTGGTACAGACTTTGCCTACAAATAATTCGAAGGGTTCAACTCTTCGCTCCTAGAGAAGCAGGTCATCATGGGCGAACCACGCGCCGCAATTAGTCCAAGCCATTTAACCTATGCCTGGGGCGACTGTCACCGTTGTCTTTGGTTGCAATACAACCATTCAGTTGCAGCTCCCATGACCATGCCGCTCATCGGAGATCTCGCCGATATGCAGGAGCGTTATTTCATCGGTGCCAAGACATCCGACATGCACCCTGATCTTCCCGAGGGCAAAGTCCACTCTCATGGCGGTTGGGTGGTCTCGAAAAATATCGTTGTCGATGGAGTCGATTCCGGACTCTTCATACGCGGTAAATACGATCTGCTCCTTGAGTTTCCTGATGGGACTTTCGGAATTGTCGACTGCAAATTGCAGAAGAAAGATTACGACAAGAGCAGCTTCTATGCTCCGCAACTGGAGGCTTACGCCTTTAGTTTAGAAAATCCGCAAAAAGATTCGCCTAAGCAGATCTCAATGGTTGGCCTTTATACCTGGTCGCTCGATCGCGCGTCGGGCAATTTAGGTGCAGGTTTTGGTTATCGCGTTAATAGCTCCTGGTTCCCTGCAGAGCGCAATCCCATTGCGTTACAAGAGCGTTTGGCTGTCTTAGTTCGGATGGTACGCGGAGAATGCCCACCGGCTAAAGATGGATGTGGAGTCTGTGATTATGTTTCAGCGCGAAGAGATGTATTAGGGAACGGTTAGTTCTCTTCGTTCTTCTTTAACTCTTCTGCAATGGCGCTCTTGGCATCTGACGCATACATGTCGACATAAACTTGACCTGAAATCTTTTGAATACCCTGCATGATCTCATCAGTTACCTGCCGCAAAGTGGCAAGATCGCTGGAATCACCGGCGAAGTACATCGGTTCACCAAATACCATCTCAACGCGACGCACCTTTGGCACAACTTGGCCAGTTGGTTGAATCTCAGCGGTATTAAACATTGCCACAGGTACTACTGGTGCACCAGAGTCGATCGCCATGCGCGCTATTCCAATACGACCTTTATAGAGCCGGCCATCCGGTGAGCGAGTGCCCTCGGGATATATCCCGATGCATTGACCTTCTTCGAGAAGTTTTAGTCCAGTGCGAATAGCCGCCTCGCTACGCCGTCCACCGGCGCGATCAACGGGAACTTGGCCCAGCGCCTGGAAGGTAATCTTTTTGATGAAACCTTTAACGCCAGGTGAGGTGAAGTACTCACTCTTCGCCATAAAAGTCACCTTGCGGGGAACCACCAAAGGCATAAAGACTGAATCACTAAATGAGAGGTGATTAGAAGCGACGATCACCGGGCCCACATTGGGCACGTGGCGCAGCCCCGTGACCTTGGGACGGAAGAGCAGCATCAGGATTGGGGTCAGAAAAGACTTCAAAAATGTATATGCCACCGAACCTGCCCTCCTCTCGATCGTGCCTCGCCTCGCCCACCTAAGGTTGAGGGGTCTAATTTAGGGGTTAAAGGCCACTCTATGACACCATCTGAGCGTGAGCGATATAGCAAACTCGGAAAATTTCTACCTTTCTGGTGGAAATACGGGGGTTCTCCTCCTTCATGGCTTCACAGGTTCCCCGGCATCTGTTCTGCCCTGGGCGCGTGGCATTCACGAAGCAGGTTTCACCGTATCAGTTCCGCGCATTGCCGGACATGGCACGCAATGGCAGGATCTCAATAGGAGTACGTGGGAAGACTGGTATGACTCAGTTGAATCTGCTTTTCAAACCCTTAAAGATAACTGCGATCGAGTATTTGTCGGCGGTTTTTCCGTCGGCGGGGCACTTGCTCTTAAGCTCGCGCAGAATCACGGCTCTGAAATTGAAGGCTTACTCCTCCTCAATCCATCCATCTTTGATGAGCGAAAGTTTTTTAAGCTTGTACCTTTCTTGAAACATCTACTCCCCTCTATAAATGGCGGCGAGAGCGATGTGGCCAAACCCGGTGCACCGAAACATGGTTACGACCGACTTCCTCTCAAGGCTCTGGATTCTGTGCGCGATCTTTGGCGCCACGTAGAACACGATCTCTATCTGGTGGACCTACCGATTCTCATTGGCTATTCGATAAATGACCATGTTGTAAGTCCGGACTGTAGTCACACGATCATCGACAGCGTTTCATCTCCGAGTATCCGCGAAATTATCTTTGAGCAATCTTTTCACAATGTCTCTCTCGATTATGAGGTAGAAGATTTAATCTCTGAAAGCCTCGAATATATTCAGGATGTACTTACAGGAGAATTTGAGCGAACAAATGAGAGCGATGAGAATGAATTGATCGATGCCGAGTTCGAATCGATCGTCTCGCAGCTTTCTCTCGATGAATCACATCCAACGACCTATCTTGATGAACTCGATGCGCGCGGAGAAGAACACTTTGTACATCCAAACCCAGAATTACCTAAAGTAGATCAATCCGCACGGATAGCCTTAATATGTCTAATAGGCGGACCGGCCTATCTACTCTTAGAATTCACCACTGGATTCACATTCTTCGGAACTGGTCCTTGGCCCGGTGTTCTGCTATTCATTGGTGGTGTTGTCGCTTCGATGATTCGCCTCGCAAGAAATGATGAAGACTACGACGATGGTGCAGAGGTTTAATAACTAGCGACGGGCCAGATCCGCAACCCCAACGAGGCCAGCATCATTTCCGAGTTCGGCGACCAATACTTTTGGAGCTGGGTGCTTACCGTTGAATGGCATGTACTTTTCGATTGCTGCGCGAGTTGGTTTCATAAGCAGTTCGCCAGCATCGATGACTCCCCCGCCAATTACTACGCATGCCGGATCGACAATCATGCAGATCGACGCAATGCCGGCACCAAGCCATTCACCAGTTGTATTAAAAGCTTCGACAGCAAGCGCATCACCTTCGCGAGCAGCATCGGTAATGTGATTTCCCTTGATTCCATCTATGGTTCCATTTCCGCGAGCTACTAGTGATTGCGCGCGCTCGGGATCCAGTGCGATTGCCTCCAGAAGGTGGCGGTGGAGTGCAGATCCAGATGCATACTGCTCAAAACATCCATAAGAGCCACAACCGCAGAGATGACCACCTGGGACAAGTCGCATGTGGCCAAACTCGGCAGCAACTCCAAAGGCGCCACGGTAGAGCGATCCGTTATTAACCAGACCCCCACCGATTCCAGTGCCGACAGTTACCATCATTAATTCACTCTCACCGCGGCCCGCGCCGTAAACCGCTTCACCCCATGCTGCCGCGTTCGCATCGTTCTCGATAACCACAGGGAGATTAATTTCTCGTGAGATTTCGGCTTTAAGGTTGACGCCGTTCCAGCCTGCAATATTTGGTGTGGCGAGCATTGTCTGGCGATCGGATGAGACGAAGCCCGCCGCCGAAATGCCAACGCTGGCCGCCTCATGCTGGGAAAGCAACTCTTGAATGACCCCAATGATCGTCTCGGTGAGCGCTCTTCCCCCCGCCTTCGGGGTATCTTCGCGATGGGTTGTAAGGATATTTCCTGCTTCATCCACGATCCCACCTAGGACCTTGGTGCCACCGATATCTACGCCGATGCTGAATTTTTCCACGTGCAAAGATTACCTTGCGATAGGCCATGAAAGTTCTCCTCTTTCCCACTAGCGTTCTCGCATGATCGAGACCTACCTGCCGGCGCTAGCACCACACCCGTCGACGGGGAACATCACCACCATAATCACCGATCGCGTTGCCAAGGAGCCAGGCCGAGTCCTCCTCTCACGACCGCTAGGCGATGGCTGGCAGCCAGTCACCGCAGTTGAACTAGATCAAGAGATCCGCAGCGTTGCGAAGGGGCTGATCTCGCATGGAGTTGCTCGAGGCGATCGTGTCGCCATCATGGCCAAGACTCGTTATGAGTGGACGATCTTAGATTTTGCGATCATTTACTGTGGTGCAATAACCGTTCCGATTTACGAAACCTCCAGCGCCGAACAGGTGCGATGGATTTTAAGCGATTCTGCCAGCGTTCTGCTCGTCGTGGAATCACCTCATCTTGCGGAACTAGCAGAGTCTGTTCGCCCCAAAAGCTGCCGTGAAATTCTCACAATAACCGAAGATGCAATTCCTTCCCTTGTCCTTGCTGGGCGAGGTGTGCCCGACTCAGAGGTTGATGAACGCATCAATTCCCTCGGACCAGAAGATCTGATGACCTTGATTTACACATCTGGAACAACCGGAAATCCCAAAGGCGTCACATTCACTCACGGAAATTTCATCTCAGAATGTTCCAATGTCGTGCTTTATGCACGCGTTGAATTTCTTAAATCCGGTGGATCCACCTTGCTCTTCCTTCCCATCGCACATGTATTTGGACGCATGATTCAATTTGGTGCGATTCATGCTGGGCTACATCTCGCCCATTGCGGTGATATCAATCGGCTGCCCCAGGATCTCGCAACTTTTAAACCAACCTTGGTACTTGCAGTTCCTCGAATCTTCGAAAAGGTGTACAACAGCGCAGAGAATAAAGCCCACGAAGCCGGCAAATCAAAGATCTTTAAGAAGGCAGTAGATATCGCCGTCGAATATTCAGAGGGAGTTGATTCAGGAACATTCTCTATAAAAAGTCGCGCATTACATCTCATCTTTGATCGTCTGGTTTACTCCAAGATTCGCACTGGCTTGGGTGGCAAGGTTGATGCTGCAATCTCAGGTGGTGCTCCACTGAGCCCACGTTTAGGACATTTCTTCCGAGGGGCTGGAATAAATATTCTTGAAGGTTATGGTTTAACCGAAACCACCGCTGCCTCTACTCTCAACGTCCGCTCAGCCCAGAAGATTGGAAGTGTAGGACGTCCTATCCCTGGAACGCGGATAAAGATTGCACCTGACGGCGAGGTTCTCGTAAAGGGAGCTGTCGTCATGAAGGGATACTGGCAGAACGATGCCGCAACTCGCGAGTGTATGACTGACGATGGATATTTCAAGACTGGCGATCTGGGCACTATCGATGACGATGGATACCTCAGCATTGTTGGGAGAAAGAAAGAGATCATTGTGACATCGGGGGGAAAGAACGTTGCCCCAGAAGTACTTGAAGATCGCTTGCGTGCTCATCCCCTAATCAGCCAGTGCATGGTCGTTGGCGATAACAAGCCATTCATCGCAGCCCTTATCACCTTGGATCCAGATTCAATTAAGTCATGGTCTAAAAGTAATAAGAAGGCAAGCGCATCTTTAGCCGAACTGACAAAAGATCCTGCGCTCATTGATGTCATTCAAACCGCCGTCGATGAGGCAAATAAGGTCGTTAGTCGTGCTGAATCGATCAGAAAGTTCTCTATCTTGCCACAAGATTTCACAATCGCCGATGGGCAATTAACAGCAAAACTCTCGGTGAAACGTCATGTGGTTAATCAGCAATTCGCACAAGAGATCGCCGATTTATTTGACTGATATTGCCGAGGAGCGGGCTCGAATAGCTCGCGAACTTCACGACGGTATCGCCCAAGAATTGGCGGCTATCGGCTATGCCCTTGACGGCGAGATTGGGCGAAAAGATACGACAAGCGAGTCACGTCGAGCGCTACGCGCTATTCGCGAAAATGTTACTCAGCTCAATGCAAAAGTAAGAGTAGAAATTTTTCAACTTCGTTCTTCGCGTGAGTTGTCCGCACAAGAGCAATTGGAAGCAGCCTTAAGTGCCTTAGGTATCGATTTTGCAATCTTTGGAAGCCTCTCCGATGATTCATCGGGTTTAGAACTCTTGAAGGTTCTCATCGAACTCGCCAGGAATGCCCGCGATCATGGCGATGCAACCACCTGTGAGATTGATATTGCAACGGAGTGCATTACTCTAGAAAATGACGGCCATCCATCTCACATAGTCAAGGATGAACGCTACGGATTGGTGGGTATCGCAGAGCGACTCGAATCCATCGGTTGGGAGATGACCATCGCCGATGGGTTTGCATCGATTGAAATTCGAAAGGCAATGTAATTGTTAGTACTCATCATCGATGATCACGAGTTGATCCGCAAAGGTTTGGTGCAAGCTTTACAAACAGCTGGCCATAATATTGTTGGAGAAGCAAGAACCGTCGCAGAAGCCCGCGCGCAGCTTCTCTTTACGCAACCTGATCTAGTCATTGTCGATGTGAATCTCCCCGATGGATCAGGGCTAGATCTCATAACACCGCTCACAAAGTTCATCGTGTTAACCCTCGGTGATGATCCCGGATCACTCCAGCTCGCACATCAACGTGGTGCGGCGGCTTATGTACTTAAAGGCGAACCGGTTTCACACCTTCTATCGATCATGGACCAGCTTGATAACTCGACCTACCATTTTTCGACGCCGGCTCTTCCTGTCAATCGATTCGATCTTACGCAGCGTGAACTAGATGTTATCCAGATACTGCAAATGGGATGGAGCGCCAAGGAGATGGCTGCCCACCTCTTTCTATCGGAGGCAACGGTGAAGAGCCATCTGGCGTCAATCTATAGAAAGCTCGAAGTGAAGAATCGAACACAGGCCATTATGGTCGCGTTAGCCAATCGCTTAATTGCCGAGTAAAACTTCCCTAAATCTCTCTCCCCAAATCTGCCAACTCCACCGTTCGACGGTCCATGCTCTACCTGCTTGTCCCATCGCAGCTAATTGTGTTGGATTATCAAGAAGTTCATTGATGGTCCGCGCAATTTCATCGACCTTCGTTCCGTCGACCACCAGGCCGGTCTTTCCTTGGATAATGGCATCTGGCGCTCCACCAGAAGCTCCAGCAACGACAGGAATGCCACAAGCGCTGGCTTCTAAATAAACGATACCTAAACCTTCAACTTCCAGGCCAGCTAGCCTCGATCGAGATGGCATAACAAAGAGGTCGCCGAGACGGAAATAATCTGGCAACGCGTCATAAGCAATTCGCCCGACGAATCGGATGTAATTGGATAATTCATGGGAACGCACAAGTTGATCGAGTTTCTTCTGTCGCGGACCTACACCTACAAAGAGAAGAATGATGTCGGGGTGCGTTAAAAGGATTTGAGGTAGCGCTTCCAATAATTTATCTTGTCCCTTTCTGTGCACCAACCGTCCAACCGATATCAGAACCTGCTTGCCTTCGAGGTCTAGTTCATCAATTAGTTTCTGCGATTTGGCTCCAGGAGTGAAATGTTGGATAGATATGCCAGGCGCGATATGCACCATCGCGCAGCGAGCGCTCACAACTGGAGCCATTGCACGGCGCGTGAATTGTCCGAGATAAGTGAGCACATCAATCGATTTCGTTGATTGCGCAAAAATTTGTCGGAAAGGAGGCAGCTTTGCCCACCACACCTCGTGGCCATGAGTGATTGCAACGATGCGTTTCGCGCCTGCGCGCTTGAGTAGTCCTGACATCCATGCCAAGGGCATCGCAGCACCAAACCAGATGACTTCGCTCTCAAAGCGGAGGGCAACGGCCCGCACCCGCCTATTGACCCACGGCGTTGGGAGGAGAACTGAACTCTTATCTCGAAGAATAATCACGCCAGTCTTTGCGCTCAAAATTTTGTCGAACTGATCACTGCCTGTTTGGGCGGCGGTGTAGATAACTATCTGCGATCCATCTAATTGATCGAGCAAGCCGAGAATAAAAGTCTCGATTCCACCGGCGCGCGGACCTAGATCATTGGTGACTAAGAGAATCTTCCGTGTCGACACCCCGCAAGGCTAGTGGAGGCCCGCGAAAGTTAGGCGTGGTAGCGCAGAGGTGGAACCAAACCCTTCTGTGAAAGGGCGGAGATTGCCTTCACCTCGGCGCTGGTGATTTCATTGCTTGGGCGATCGGAGATGGTTAAGAGGACAGAGACGACGCAATCGGCACAGGCCAGATCGCGCATAGTGCAGGTATCGCAGTCGATGATCATGTTACGAAGAGTAAAACCGACCACTGACACTTAAGGTTGCTCCATGGCCAATCGTGTCGCGGTAAACCTCATCGTCGGGGCCCAGGGCGAGACGACCTGGGGCGGCACTTCAGCCGGGCTATCCTTTGCCGCTGACCGCGCTCGCTTCCATCAATTGCGCCGAGAATTTAAGGCCATCCTTATTGGTGGCAATACCGCACACAACGAGCCATATGCCAAGACACCCCTGCCCTTAATAGTCCTGACCCATCGCCCCTTGCCCAACCATCTCCTAAAAAACCCTCTCGCCGAGGCGTGGCAATTACCGCTTCCAGAGGCAATCTCGCGGGCAGTGCGCACGTATGGAGATCTCCTGATTGAGGCAGGGCCGGTGTTGATCAACGAGGCCATCTCCTTGGGACTCATCACCGAGATCTATCTGAGCATCTCAGAGTTGCCCGGTGGCGAAAACCCCATAGATATCAAGCGCTTGACTGAAAACGGGGTTGAAATTTCACGCCAGGAAGTTGAGGGCGGTCGCTTCCTGCACTACCGACTCGCGCCTTCCCACCTTTAATTGCTCCGCTAATTACCCTTATCCCATGGCTGGCACGAAGAGTTTCGACGAGATAGTTGCGGATATCCGCTCCATCTCAGCTCGCAAAGAATTAATTCTGGAAGAGATTCCCGCTCCGCAGAAACTTGCTCCCTTCGCCTTCGCCATGACGGCAGATACAGATGATGATGTGGCTACCGCGCGCTTCGTCTTGCTCCATGACCCAGCGGGGCAAGAGGGTTGGGGTGGATATTTTCGCTGCGTAACTTTTGTTCGAGCGGCGGTCGACCACGAAATGGCTTCCGACCCGATGGTTGCCAACGTAGGGTGGAGCTGGTTAATCGAGTCACTCGAAAAATTCCACTGCGCCTATGTCCAGCCCAGCGGTACCGTTACGCGTGTAGCAAGCGCCTCCTTTGGAACCTTGGACGAGAGAGAAGATGATTCAGAGTTAGAGGTCAGAGCTTCTTGGACCCCGACAAATGCGCAAGCGATTGCCGATCATGTGCGCGCTTGGTTAGATCTCCTAGAACATAGCGCGGGTTTAGAACCGATTCCCGAGGGCGTTACTCCCATTACTCGTAGCAACCTCACCTAGTAATCGATTCCCCTCATGCCTGAACCATTACTCACTCCCCGTTCGGGCTTGCCCGAACTCATTGTCGATCGCGACGGATTTCTCGCAGCGTTGGCAGAGCTCAAAGGCGGGTCTGGGCCCATTGCAGTAGATGCCGAGCGTGCATCTGGTTATCGTTACAGCCAACGCGCATATCTCATCCAGATATTTCGCCGTGGAGGCGGATTACATTTAATCGATCCAATAAGTGTTGGCGATCTTGATCTCTGGAAAGAGATGGACTCGTCATTCAAAGAGTGCGAGTGGATCATTCACGCAAGCACTCAAGACCTTCCCTGCCTGCGCGAGTTAGGTATATATCCAGAGATTCTCTTCGATACCGAGCTTGGTGGTCGCATTGCAGGTTGCGAGAGAGTGGGGCTTGGGCCGCTCTGCGAGTCGCTCCTAGAATTGCAATTGGCAAAGGAACATAGCGCTGTCGATTGGTCTATCAGACCGCTCCGTCCCGACTGGTTGGTTTATGCCGCACTTGATGTCGATGTCCTTATCGATCTGCGAGATGCCGTTGAATCGCTCCTCAAAGAACGTGGCAAGTTGGAGTGGGCGCTAGAAGATTTCGCTCAGATTCTTAAGAATCCACCACCATCTCCACGCGTAGATCCTTGGCGGCGCACCTCTGGAATGCATAAAGTGCGTGATCGAATGACGCTAGCGATCATTAGAGCGCTCTGGTATGCCCGCGATGAATTCGCGCGGGAGATTGATATCGCACCGGGTCGAATTTTCAACGACGAAGTCCTCGTGGAAGTTGCAACCAAGCGTCCGGCAAAGATTGATGAATTCACCAAAATCACTAAGCGACGCAGCCGAGTCACAAATGCTCCCACCACCGAATGGTTCGCGCTGCTACAAAGTACTTTGCAACTTCCTGAAACAGAGTTGCCAGTCCTGCGAACACCGAGCACCGGTCTACCACCGATTAAATTGTGGAAAGATCGAAACCCATTAGGACATGCTCGTCTCTCTCATGCCCGCGCCGCTGTTATCAACCGCGCAAAGGAACTCGACCTGCCCGTCGAGAATTTAGTTTCGCCAGAAGTAATTCGCCAGCTAGTCTGGAAAAACCCACCAGAATCCGATCTAGAGCTTTATATCGAGCAACTACTTGCGACCCACGGAGCCAGATCGTGGCAGATTCGAGAGATCACCCCTGTATTGATCGAACCTATGCTCGCCACAGAAGCGCTCGTCGTCGAAGTCCCTGCCGAAACAGATACCGCTGAGGCATCTATCGATGAAGCCTAATTACGCAACATTAAAGTTGCGTAATTCCATACCACCCGATTAGGCTTGCTCCATGCTCAGCACCCTGCTCATTGCTCTCCGTGAAGGGCTTGAAGCATCCCTCATCGTAGGCATTTTGATCGCCTACCTGGTACGAGCCGGCCGCAGAGAGGCTTTACGCGCCATCTGGGTAGGCGTAGCGGTTGCCGCCCTCATGGCTCTGGGCTTCGGAGCGCTCCTCTCCTTTACCTCTGCACAGCTCTCTACGCGAGGCGAAGAACTATTCGCTGGCATAACCTCAATCTTGGCCGTGGCGCTGGTGACCTGGATGGTCTTCTGGATGAAACGAACTGCCCGTGGAATCGCACGGCAGTTACAGGGCAAGGTCGAAAGTGCCCTTGGGATGGGGAGTTTTGCCCTCGCCTTGGTCGCCTTCCTATCAGTCGGTCGCGAAGGTCTGGAGACCTCTCTCTTTCTATACGCCAATTTCAAAACAGTGAGTTACAACACCGCCCCACTTCTTGGTTTAATCCTTGGACTAGTTGCGGCCATTGCTCTTGGCGTATTGATATACAAGAGGAGCGTTAAGTTGAACATCGCTAAATTCTTCCGCGTCACCGGTGTCGCACTGATTGTCGTCGCTGGTGGAGTTCTCATTCATGGAATCGGTGAATTCCAAAATCGCGGAGATATTGGCGGCCTTACTTCAACCATCTGGAAATTTGGCGGTGATCATTCCATTATCGTCACAATCCTCGATGGCACCTTTGGAATATCTAATGTCATGACATGGTTACAAATAACGGTTTATGTACTCTATCTCGCTATTACTCTCGTGGGATTTTTGAAGGTTCTACCTGCGTCAGCTCCAACTGCTTCAACGCTGACGACCAGCTCACCAAAGAGCGAGTAATCGTCTGAACCGTAATTCCTAGATCCACTAAAATTTCGTTGCGCGTTGAGTGTTCTATAAATTCTAGAGGAACCCCAATTGAATGGATCGGAATAGTCAATCCCTCTTCACGGAACAGCTCTGAAACAGTGCTCGCGATGCCGCCATGTTTAATTCCATCTTCAATAACGACGACGCTTTTATAACGTCTTGCCATGGTAATGAGTGACTCGGGAAGTGGCTTAACCCATCGCGGATCAATCACAGTAACCCCAACACCTTCACGATAAGCCTGTGCGGCTGCTTCAACTGCCATCGTCGCCATCGATCCGACGCTTAGCAAGAGAATATCTGCACTCTCACCACGATAGAGGACATCGATTCCATCGCGTCTTTCAAAAGCCGGAATGTCGGCACATACGGCGCCCTTTGGATAGCGAATCAGAGTTGGGGCATCGCTAATCTCAACTGCTTCGCGCAGTGCTTCTCGTAGCGTTGCACCATCTCTCGGTGCTGCTACATGAAGGGTCGGCACAATTCCGGTTAATGCAAGATCCCAAATGCCATGGTGAGATGGGCCGTCATCACCTGTAACTCCAGCGCGATCGAGCACAAAGGTCACTCCCGCTTTATGTAAGGCAACGTCAAGCAAGAGTTGATCGAAAGCTCGATTGAGGAAGGTGGAATAGATTGCAACCACTGGATGCAGGCCAGCGAATGCCATACCGGCAGCAGATGTGGTCGCATGTTGTTCAGCAATACCCACATCGAAGGTTCGATCAGGAAATTCCGCTTGAAATTCATCGAGCCCGGTGGGACCTAGCATCGCTGCAGTTATTGCGACGAGATCGGCTCGCTCGTGTCCTATCTGGACTAACTCATCGGCAAATACGCTGGTCCACGAGGGAGCAACTTTCTTGAGTGGAAGGCCTGTCTGAGGACTGACCTTGCCAACTGCATGAAACTTCTCAGCTTCATCGTTGACAGCGGGAGCATGCCCTCTGCCTTTCTCGGTTATGACATGAACCAATACTGGCCGCCCAAAATTCTTAGCATGAGTAAATGCACTTTCAAGGGCTTCGATATTGTGGCCATCAACCGGTCCAAAGTATTTCAGCCCAAGATCTTCAAACATGCCTTGTGGGGCGACAATATCTTTGATGCCCTTCTTGACGCCGTGAAGCGTTTCATAAATAGGTTGCCCAACGACCGGGGTGCGCTCTAAAACATTCTTTCCCCAGTCAAGGAACTTTTCATATCCGCTCGTCGTGCGCAGCGTTGAAAGATAGGTCGCTACTCCACCGATGGTGGGCGAATAGGAACGCTCATTGTCATTGACGATAATGACAAGCGGAAGGTCGTGATGCGCTGCAATGTTGTTAAGCGCTTCCCAGGCCATGCCTCCCGTGAGCGCACCATCTCCTACGACACACACAACGGTTCTATTTTTAATTCCTTGGACATTAAATCCCCGGGCTACACCGTCAGCCCAAGAGAGGGCTCCTGAGGCATGAGAATTCTCAATGACGTCATGCACCGACTCCGAGCGATTTGGATATCCGGCTAATCCCCCGCGCTGACGCAAAGTATCAAATCCCTCTTGTCGTCCTGTCAAAATCTTATGCACATAGGATTGGTGACCTGTGTCAAAGAGAATGACATCTTTAGGTGATTCAAAGACGCGATGCGCGGCGATCGTTAATTCAACGACGCCAAGATTCGGACCCAGGTGTCCCCCGCTTTTAGAGACCTTCTCGATTAAAAACTCGCGAATCTCTGCAGCAAGCAGGTTGAGTTGCTCGTGGTTTAACTCTTTAAGATCTTGAGGCCCTTTGATTGCGGGCAAGATCCGTGGGTTAGACATGGTGCGATTCTACGCGTAGAGCCTGCTCATTGCGAGGCAGACGGCAGGCTCTTCCTGGCGGAGGTTAATTAAGTAGAGAGCGAAGTACATATTGCATGATTCCACCGTGGCGGTAGTAATCCGCTTCACCCGGAGTATCAATACGAAGTTGGGCTTCAAATGTGATTTCGCCCGCTCTTACGGTCAGGGTTTTCGGTGAAGGCCCACCGTTGAGTGCTTCGATTCCCGTGATCTCAAATGTTTCAGAACCCGTAAGGCCCAAGCTCTTTGCGCTCTGTCCGATCTGGAATTGCAATGGAAGAACTCCCATTCCAATTAAATTAGAACGGTGAATGCGTTCAAAGGACTCGGCAATAACCGCACGCACGCCAAGCAGTGCAGTTCCCTTTGCGGCCCAATCTCGCGATGAACCTGAGCCGTACTCTTTTCCTGCAAGGATTACTAGCGGAATTCCAGCCGCTTGATATTCCCTCGATGCATCGTAAATAGTCGCTTGTTCTCCGTTGCGCAAGAAGTTACGAGTGAATCCACCCTCTACGCCATCAAGCAAGAGATTCTTCAAACGGATATTGGCAAAAGTCCCGCGGATCATCACTTCGTGATTGCCGCGACGTGAACCGTATGAGTTGAAGTCGATTCGATCAATTCCATGGTCAGCCAAGTACTTGCCAGCTGGGGAATCGACTTTAATATTTCCGGCAGGTGAAATGTGATCCGTCGTAACCGAATCGCCTAAGACCGCCAAAACTCGTCCACCAGAAATGTTGGTCACGGGCTTTGGCTGGCGAGGCATGCCATCAAAGTAAGGAGGTTTTCTCACATACGTCGAATCACTTTCCCAGTCGAAAGTCTTGCCTGTAGGTGTCTCTAACGACTTCCAACGGTGATCCCCATCGAAGACTGTTGCGTAATCTTTTTTAAACATATCTGATGAGATACAGGAATCGATGACCGCATCGATCTCTTCGGCGCTCGGCCAAATATCTTTCAAAAATACTGCAGCACCGCTCTGATCGTGGCCGATGGGGTCATTTTCAAAGTCATGGTCCATGGTGCCCGTGAGCGCATAGGCAACTACGAGTGGAGGTGATGCGAGGTAGTTCATCTTCACATCAGGACTAATACGTCCCTCAAAGTTTCGGTTTCCTGAAAGGACTGCCGTAACAGCAAGATCGTTCTCGTTAATCGCCTTGCTAATTTCGATGGGCAATGGACCGGAATTTCCGATACAGGTAACGCAGCCATACCCGACTAGATTGAAGCCAAGTTGCTCCATATAACCCGTGAGTTGCGCCTTGTCGTAATAATCGGTAACAACTTTGGACCCCGGCGCAAGAGTGGTTTTCACCCAAGGCTTGCTCCGCAGACCTTTTTCAACGGCCTTTTTTGCAAGCAGAGCTGCACCAATCATGACCGATGGATTTGAGGTATTTGTACAGGATGTAATGGAGGCGATCGCTACTGCTCCATTTGAAATAGATGTTGCTTTCCCGTTAACTGAAACGTGGATAGCTTCTCGCGAGCTCTTCTCGGTGAGATAACTGGGAATAATCTCGCTAAATGCTTTTTTAGAGTTGGAGAGGGAGATGCGGTCTTGTGGCCGCTTCGGTCCTGAAATCGAAGGAACAACTTCAGCCAAATCGAGTTCAACGTATTCAGAGAAGCGTGGTTCGATAGATGGATCGTGCCAGAGCCCATTGCGCTTGGCATATTTTTCTACAAGCTCGATCTGTTCTGCGCTGCGACCAGTCAATGTGAGATAGCTCAAGGTTTCATCGTCGATAGGGAAGATGGCGCAGGTTGATCCGTACTCAGGTGACATATTTCCGATGGCGGTGCGATTTGCCATAGGCAAGGCGACGACACCAGGACCATAAAATTCAACAAATTTTCCGACGACTCCGTGCTTACGCAGGCGTTCGGTGATCGTTAGCACCAGATCAGTGGCTGTGGTTCCAACGGGCAATTGACCTTTGAGTTTAAATCCGACAACTCGTGGAATTAACATCGAAACTGGTTGTCCGAGCAGAGCTGCCTCTGCCTCAATGCCGCCGACTCCCCATCCAAGGACTCCTAGTCCATTGACCATCGTCGTATGAGAATCAGTGCCGACAACGGTATCTGGGTATGCGCGCAGAGTTCCTTCTACGGTACGAGTCATTACAACACGTGCCAAATATTCGATATTTACCTGATGAACGATTCCGGTTCCAGGTGGGACAACTTTAAATTCATCAAAGGCGCTCTGGCCCCAACGCAAGAAGCGATAACGCTCTTTGTTGCGTTGGTATTCGATATCTGTGTTCTCTTCAAAAGAGGTGGCAGTTCCGAACATGTCGGCAATAACAGAATGGTCGATAACTAACTCTGCCGGCGCGAGCGGATTTACCTTTGTTGGGTCTCCACCTAGATCGGCAATAGCTTCGCGCATGGTGGCTAGGTCAACGATGCAGGGGACACCGGTAAAATCTTGCATGATGACTCGAGCGGGTGTGAATTGAATTTCAGTATCGGGTTCGATTGTGGGATCCCACTGCGCAAGCGCCTGAATCTGGGTCGCAGTAATATTCGCGCCGTCTTCTGTGCGCAATAAATTTTCTAACAGCACCTTAAGGCTGAAGGGAAGAGTCGCCGCCCCTTCAAGTCCGGTGATCTCAAAGATCTCATAAGTGGTGCCAGCAACTTCGAGGTTGCTCTTCGCGTTAAAGGAATTTTTGCTCATCGTGGCTAAATCCTATCCCACGCTCACAATCAGGCTAGAGGAGCACCCGTTAGGCAGGGATGAAACGCGCCACACACTCAACGTGCTGAGTCTGTGGAAATAGGTCATAGCCGACTAGATAGTCCATGCGATAACCGGAGGCGAGCAAGAGCTTGGCGTCGCGAGCCAGAGATGCCGGGTCGCAGGAAACATAGACGATCGCTCGTGGGTGCGTCCGAGTCATCACCGTAACTACCTCTTCGCCAGCCCCAGTGCGAGGTGGATCGAGCAGAATCACATCAGGATCAGAAATCTTCGGCAGACGAAATTCGACAGTACCTGGGTGAATCTCTACATTTTTTGAGCCTTTGAAAATCTTTTGGGCATCACCGATGGCCCGACGGTCTGCTTCAATGAGATGGACCTTTCCGCTCGCTCCCACCTTTGCTGCCATCGCGGCGGTAAAAAGTCCGACTCCCCCATATAGATCACAGACAACTTCCCCTGGCTGCAGTTCCAATTTTGAAATTACTTCGGCAATTAAAGTTGCTGGCGCTTTGGTGTGTGCCTGCCAAAAACTCTGTGGTGAAATTTGATAGGTGACCCCATCTACCTTCTCTATGAGTTGAGTTGGGCCAGAAATACTTCGTCCAGCTCTAGTAACGCTGACTTGACCCGTGCTCGTTGATGCGACCTCAATGCGATCGTCACCGTTCCAATGACGCTTGGAAAGCTGCGCCACATTCATCGCGGCATCTGCAATTACGCAGTCGTCGATCTCAATAACCTCGTTGCTCCGAGCGGCGTAGAAACCAATCTTCCCATTGTCTCCAATGGCAAAATCCATTCTGGTGCGCCAATGCAATCCATCCGAAGGTTCGACCGCGCGAACTTCACAATCGACTTCGATGCCTCCCATTCGGGAGAACTGCTCCATAATTACTTGAGCCTTAAGCTCTCTTTGGTAGTCCAGATCAATATGTTGGAAATCGCAGCCCCCACAACCGCCAGGCCGAGCATATTCACAGGGAGCTGGAACCCGATGTTCGGAGGGTGTATTAATCAAAATCGCATCCCCACGGGCCATCTTGGAGTTTACCGAGGTGATTTCGACAAGTGCTTTTTCGCCCGGGATGGCGTATCGCACAAAGACGACCTGCCCCTCGAAACGAGCGACACAGTGGCCCCCGTGGGCGATCTTTTCGATATCAACAGTTACCTGCTGGCCAACTTTTAAACGTTCACCCGTAGGTACTGCAGCATCCATTTCCCAATTCTATGCTCTGCTGGGCACCCCCATTTCCTAACCATCAAGCGGGGGCGTGGTGTAAGTTCTTCTCCGTGCATGTAGTCATAATGGGTTGCGGTCGCGTAGGTGCAGGCTTATCAAAGGCTTTAGAGGCCGCGGGGCACTCTGTCGCCATTATCGATCAAAATCGTGAGGCCTTCCGCCGACTAGGACCTAACTTCCAAGGACGCACTGTCGCTGGCGTGGGTTTCGATCAAGATATTCTCTTAGAGGCTGGCATCGAAAACGCTGGCGCTTTCGCCGCCGTTTCTAATGGCGACAATTCAAATATTCTTGCAGCGCGCGTCGCGCGCGAACGCTATAACGTTCAAAATGTCGTCGCCCGTATTTATGACCCAGAGCGGGCCGAAATTTATCAGCGCCTAGGAATTCCAACTGTCGCCACCGTACTGTGGACTACGGATCAGATGATGCGCAGATTGGCACCTGAAGGATCGCAATCTGAATGGCGCGACGCGAGTGGCACCGTGCAGCTCTGTGAAGTTTCACTACACCGCGCTTGGTTTGGCCGCCCCGCACTTCTCATCGAAGAAGCAACAGGCGCGCGCGTAGCATTTATTACTCGCCTCGGCGAAGGCCTGATTCCTAATAGTCATACTGTTTTACAAGAAGGTGATCTCGTCCACGTAACTCTTATGGAGGCGGATCGTTCTAAGCTCGATGAGATTCTCTCCCGCGAACCAGAAGTGAATTAAGGCGACCTCATGAAGATAGCAATCGTTGGAGCAGGAAATGTCGGACGAGCTATTGCTCGCGAATTGATCCAGAACAAGCATCACGTTCTCTTAATTGACCGTGACCCTAAAGCACTCAAGATGGATACCGTCCCAGAGGCTGAGTGGCTCATGGCCGATGCCTGCGAAATCTCTTCGCTGGATAATGCAAAGCTCTCTACTTGCCAAGTTCTTGTTGCCGCCACCGGCGATGACAAGGTCAACCTTGTCTCATCTCTGCTCGCTAAGACTGAATATGGAGTTCCACGCGTTGTTGCCCGCATCAACCACCCAAAGAATGAATGGCTCTTTGACTCGTCATGGGGTGTAGATGTTGCGGTATCTACCCCAAGAATTATCTCTGCCCTTGTTGAAGAAGCCGTAACCGTAGGTGATGTAGTTCGACTCTTCTCGCTCAAGCGTGGCGGAGCCAATCTCGTTGAAATTACCTTACCTGATGGCGCCAAAGCCGCCGGTAAAACTGTGGGAGAAATTGCATTCCCCGCCGGAAGTTCTCTTGCCTCGATTGTTCGTGACGGTCATGTCATAACGCCTAAGGATCAAGATATGTTGATCAGCGGTGATGAGTTGATCTTTGTTTCAACCTCTGCAGCAGAGGCGCTCTTGAAAGATTGCCTACTCGGATTTTAATTCCGGCTTTGCTGTAGGTACTTTTCTCAAGATCAACCAGGTTGCCCAGCCGACTAATAAGAACAATGGGGTGCCCATGATTAAGCGAGCGGTACCCAGCCAATTAATATGATTTGTTCGATAGAGCGGATACTGCACCAGCAATCTCGAAACAAAGAGTGCAACCCAGAGCCATCCAGCGCGAAGGTAAGCGCTTTTGCGCGCGGGCACTTTACGCCAGCCGAGGTTTTCACCGAGAACCGGCCCAAGTAGGAGACCGAGCACCGGCCAACCTGCAATGTTTGCAACGCTATATACAATTCCATAAATCACATTGATGATGAGGCCAGGCAGATAAAAATCAGCTGCCTTGCCTGTATGACGAGCGAGTAGCGCGCAGAACGCAACTCCGATCACTCCCGAGATTGCATGCTGCAACGTTTCGCGCCTTACCAAACGAGCGATGGCGAAGAGAATCGAGAGAGCAATTGCAGTAATCGCAGAGTTATTGAGACTATGTGTAATGTTGAAAACGATGAGGAAAACGATCGATGGCAAGCCGCTGTCTAGCAAGCCACGTGTTCCGCCAAGGGCTCCTAGGACTTTTGCTTGATCTTCTAAATGGCCTTCATAACTCATTTCGACGCCGTACCAGTCGAACCAAAACCGCCACTTGCGCGTTCTGAACCAGGTAACTCATCGACCTCAATAAATTGCGCAGCTTCAACTCGCTGAATGACAAGTTGCGCGATCCGATCACCCTTTTTAAATGAGATAGCTTCTCGCAAATCATGGTTGATCAAAATAACTTGTAGCTCACCACGAAAGCCTGCATCAACAGTGCCGGGCGTATTAACCATGGATACCCCATGCTTTATAGCAAGTCCAGAACGGGGATGGACAAAGGCCGCGAAACCAAAGGGTAGGGCAATAGAGAGTCCTGTTGGAACCAGAAGTCGCTCCCCCGGTTCAATCGTGACATCTACGCGCGTTGTGATATCTGCACCTGCATCTCCAGGCTTTCCATACGCAGGCAGGGGAACATCTGGATACAAGCGCTTCACGAGTACTTCTACGCCGTTCATGGATTGATCTCGAAATCAGGGTCTACGAAAGCTAGCAACTTGGGATTTTCACGGATGTGATCGATAAATTCCTTAGGCGCTTTCTCCAAGAAATGAGCCATCGGAACAATGACATAAAGAGAACTTGCGCGTACTGCGACTGGCCCTTCGAAAGATTCTAGGTGCCCCTGTGCTTCGGCATAAACTTTACGACCTGATTGTCCAGTGATCTGCGCGGTGATATACAACTTGCTCCCTACCGGCACTGGCAGAACAAAGTCTGTTTCTAAACGCGCTGTTACGGCTGGTGCGCGTATGAGCCACATCAACTTTCCTAGGGCTTCATCAAATGCGAGGGAGAGAAGTCCGCCATGCGCCAACCCTGGTGCACCTTGATGGTTGGTCGTCACGGTGAAGATCGCCGTTATGTTCTGCCCTTCGCCGGCATGCGCAACGAGATGTAAACCTGTCGGATGTAACTCACCGCAGCCGAAACAATTTGCGTAATGAGATGGAATTTGGGTACCTGGGGCCGGAGCTAACGGATGTCTATCTGGAACCACTGCATCAGGTGGTGGAGTTGTGCTCGCTACTCGACTCATTTCCTAAGCCTAATGGTTTCGCATGGGCGTAAGGAATTGCCCCCTGCTAGCGGGTAGCGTTAGGGCATGAGTAAACACTCCAGAATTTATAAGGAGCGATCCCCATGGCCGATCTGGCTCTGGCTCTTTCTGCTCTTTCTCGCCGCCACGCTCGCGCTAGCCTTCTGGGCTGCGCTCGGTACGCGCTGGGGTTGGACTTCAATGATCGTCCAGTTCATTGGTTTGCTCGTGCTATCGCAGCGCACCATTCTCACAGTTGAAGTAACTAATGAGCAGTTAAAGGTTGGGAGCGCCCATATTGATCGAAAATACCTGGGAACTATCACAGCTCTCACAGCCGAGCAGATGCGCCAATTGCGCGGTCCGCTCTCAGACCCGGCCGGATATATGGCGCTGCGCTTCTGGCTCTCACGCGGGGTTAAGGTCGAGATCAATGACCCCAATGATCCGACCCCTTACTGGCTTATAAGCAGTAAAAAAGCGCAACCGCTGGCGGCTGCGCTTCAAGATAAAGATTAAAGAGAAACTATTCGCAATCTTTGCAAACTGCCTTGGCGCCTTCACCCTTTGCTAATTGGGAAGTGTGGTGAACGAGGAAGCAACGTGAACAAGTAAATTCATCGGTCTGCTTTGGAACAACTCGAACGGTCAGCTCTTCGCCAGATAAATCAGCACCGGGAAGTTCTAGGTTCTCCGCGGCATCTTCTTCATCGATATCAACTTGTCCTGATTGAGCATCTGCTCGACGGGCTTTTAACTCTTCAAGGGATTCCTCATGAAGTTCTTCATCCGTCTTTCGGGGTGTGTCGTAATCGGTTGCCATGGTGCACCTCCTTCGCGTCTAATTGCTACAGCACGCATTCACCTCACTGGTGGAAGCTGAACTGCCTAACAGGGCGGATAGTGTCTTATAAAGCCCTGTCTTGGCTAATTAACGCTCGGCGTGTCGCCTTTATTCCCTTGATTCTCGGGAAAGTTTAAGTTGTAGCCCTCTTAAAGCAGGCGAAGTGGCTCTTGCCCGCGGGCAATCAACCGTTCAAAGTGATTTTCACGCTTATCGACAAAGGTAGCAACATCGCTGGTGCTCTTCTTTATATAAGCAGCTAACTCATCGCGCGCAGCCGCACCCTCACCTGTCAACGTTTCAAGTTCGAAAATTCCCCAGGCCCGCAGCACGGGAAGAACGACATCTTCTAAGTGGAGCTTCAGATCGTAAATACCGGCGAGAGCAATCTGTACCGACTTACGTCCCCATCCTGGCATTCCTGCGCCTGGCATCTGGAAGTGAATCAATACATCTTTGATCGCACACATGGCAGCATTTGGCTCCAGTTTGATCGCAGCGGCGATTAAGTTGCGATAGAACAACATATGCAAGTTTTCATCGAGCGCTACGCGCGCCAACATTCCCTCGCAAATTGGGTCGTCAGAGATTCGACCAGTGTTGCGATGCGAGATACGGGTAGCAAGTTCTTGGAAAGTCACATATGCGATGGTGTGCAACATGTCATTTGGGTAAGGCGTTTGATATCCAACTTGCATATGCGCCATGCGCAGATCTTCTAGCTCAATCGGATCAACTCCACGAGTGGCCATCAAATAATCGCGCAGCACAATTCCATGTCGAGCCTCTTCGGCGGTCCAACGGTTGATCCAGGTATTCCACGCACCATCACGGCTCGTCGCAAAGGCAATTTCTGTGTGATACGAAGGCAAATTATCTTCAGTCAATAAATTGAGTACCAATGAATCTTGGGCAATCGAAGTGAGTCTTGAATCTTTGGCTTCCCATGCATCACCGTTAAGTGGCCCGGCAAAGGTACGACCCTCTGACCATGGGACATACTCGTGCGGATACCAATCTTTAGTCGTCCTAATATGACGCTCGATCTCGATCGCAACAGCAGGTTCAAGATCGCGAATCAATCGCGTCTGAATCTTGGGATCGATCTGGGCCATTGACTAACTCCTCTTACGATGTGAAGCAATGGAAGAAAGGTACCCTGCAGGTACGGGTTACTCGCGAGTTTGGCGGCCCAACTTCGCAGTTCGTTGTGCTGCTTGCTCGGCACGCCAGGCTTTGATGAGCGCATGGTTGCCGGACAGAAGCACCTCTGGCACCTCAATCCCCCTCCAAGAGGCAGGTTTGGTGAAGTTTGGATATTCAACTACCTCATCGGGCAAGCTATGCGATTCCTCTACCAATGACTCCGGATTGCCAAGTACTCCTGGAATCAGACGGATGATTGCTTCCATCGTGACCAAGGTGGCGACTTCTCCCCCACCTAAAACATAATCTCCAATTGAGAGTTCACGCACCCGTACATTGGGAAGCGTCTGGTAGTACTCGGTGACTCGAAAATCAATTCCTTCATAACGCCCACACGCGAAGATGAGGTGTTCGCTATGCGAAAGTTCCTCGGCTAACTTCTGGGTCAGTTTTTCGCCAGCGGGAGTCAAAATAATCAGATCGTGGATAGCCGCAGTTGAATCTTGAAGAACTCGATCAATAGCCTTGCCCCAGGGCTCTGGCGACATAACCATCCCTGCTCCACCGCCATAAGGGGTGTCATCTACGCTCTTGTGGACTCCTTGAGCCTGCTCACGCAGATCATGGATGCGAATCTCAACCAAGCCGTTCTCTTCGGCCTTGCCGATTAACGAGAGTTTGAGCGGCGCAAAGTAATCAGGGAAGATCGAGATGAGATCAAAAGAGATTTTACTCATCTCTTAACTCCTGCTCAGGGGAATCATGGAGCTCAAGGAGTCCTTCAGGCGGAAGTACGACAATCCTTCGATTCTCGATATCAACTTCAGGGACGAACTCGGCAATAAAAGGAATCAAAATTTCGCCACGCTCACCCTTGATAGCAAGTAGATCTTGTCCCGGCAGATTGAGAACGTCAGTTAACTCTCCGATTTTCAGACCAGATTGAAGTACAACATCGCAGCCGATCAATTGCTGAACATGGTATTCATCTTCGAATGCCGCTTCTTCACTCATATCAACGTCAGCGAGCAGCAGGGTGTCACGCACCTTTTCTATGGCAGTGCGATCATTCACTTCCAAAAATTTAAGGAGCAAGATTCCGTTGTGATCGCGCGCTGATTCAATGGTCAAAGGACCATTTGATTCGGGATCAGTAATTAGACGCGCACCAACAACAAAACGTTCATCCGGTAAGTCGGTACGAACTTCGATGGTGGCTTCACCATGCACTCCGTGCGCCCGGCCAATTCGGCCGACGACGAGCAACATCGTTATCGAGCCTCGTCAGCCTCGATGAGATCTACTCGAACTGAGCGACCAGCTATTGCGCTGATGACTGTGCGAAGCGCACGTGCGGTGCGGCCATTACGACCAATCACCTTGCCAATATCTTCTGGATGCACGCGCACTTCTAAAGTCGTTCCACGGCGATGAGTCTTCTCAGTAATGACAACCTCTTGCGGATTGTCAACGATTCCCTTTACGAGATGTTCGAGAGCCTCGTCAATCATGGTTATTCAGCAACCGCTTCGGTGACAACTTCAGCTACTGCTTCGGCAACTACTTCAGCAACTACATCTTCGACTGCAGCATCAACAGCGGTCTCTAGAGCAACTTCCACTGCTACAACCTCAGGTGTAACTTCCACAACAGGGTTTGCCTTGGCAGCTAATTTGTCAGCGGCCTTCTTCTTAAGAGTTGTAGCGCCTTCTGCAGGCTCATTCATTGCTGAGTGAACAGCAGCTTCGTATGCGATGCGCTTATCTGGCTTAGGCTCTGCAAAGCGGAGAGTTCCTTCGGTTCCAGGAAGACCCTTGAACTTCTGCCAATCACCTGTGATCTTCAAAATTGCGGCTACTGCTTCTGTTGGCTGTGCGCCAACTCCGAGCCAGTATGCGGCGCGAGCGCCATCTACCTGAATGAATGAAGGTTCAGCATTTGGGTTGTAGCGACCGATCTCTTCGATAGCGCGGCTATCACGAGCGGTGCGAGCATCTGCAACGACGATACGGTAGTGCGGGGTGCGGATCTTTCCGAAACGCATCAACTTAATTTTAACGGCCACGTGTGTGGTTACTCCTTGCGAGTGATTCGGTTCGATCATCACACTGTCAGTGGGAGCGACAGGCAAATCTCAATCCATAATGGATGGGTACAAATCTAATGAAGGGGTAGAGGGCCCTTGCACAGGGGGCCAATCTTGCCATCTAGCGGGGCTGGGGCCAAATTGGCTAATTACCCCTGCTCGGCAGCGCGCTTGGCAGGATTCCCAGACTTAGATTTCTTCTTGGGCGGCAGGGCTTTATTCGACTTAGGCATCGGTGGCATTCCAGGAATTGCTGGCATTCCAGCGGGCAATCCCCCACCCTTTCGCATCTGGCGCATCATCTTCTGTGCGCTCGTGAAGCGATCAACCAGGTTGTTGACCTCTGAGACGGCGCGGCCGCTGCCTTTGGCAATTCTGGCCCTGCGCATACCGTTGAGGATCTTTACATCGTGGCGTTCGGCTGGGGTCATCGACTGGATGATTGCCTCAGTCTTAACCAAATCCCCCTCATCAAAGTTATCGAGTTGCTTCTTCATCGCACCGCTATTCATTCCTGGCAGCATGCCCAGCATCTTCGTCATCGAGCCCATCTTCTTCATAGCCTGCAGTTGGCTCAAGAAGTCAATCAAGGTGAAGTCATCGCCAGCTGCGTATTTCTCTTCAAATTTCTTGCTGAGATCTGGATCAAACGCTGCCTTTGCCTGCTCGGCGAGAGTCGCAACATCACCGAGACCCAAAATGCGTGAGGCCATGCGATCAGGGTGAAAGAGATCAAAATCTGATGGCTTCTCGCCGGTTGCTGCAAACATAATCGGACGACCGGTGAGCGAAACGATGGAGAGGGCTGCGCCACCACGAGCATCACCATCGAGCTTGGTGAGAACTACGCCATCGAATCCAACGCCTTCCAAGAAGCTGGAAGCGGTTCGGACTGCATCTTGTCCCAGCATGGCATCGACGACAAAGAGGATCTCATCTGGCTTCACTGCATCGCGGATTCGCGATGCTTGGCTCATCAACTCTTCGTCCACACCGAGTCGACCTGCAGTATCTACGATGACAAAGTTATGTAATTTATCTTCTGCAAATTTCTTACCGGCTTGCGCAACTTTTACCGGATCGCCTACGCCATTGCCAGGTTCTGGTGCAAAGACGGGGATTACAACACTGGCGCCAACTTGTTGTAGTTGATTGACGGCATTGGGGCGCTGTAAATCGGAAGCTACGAGAAGCGGAGTATTTCCCTGGTTCTTCAAATACAAAGCCAACTTGCCCGCAAGAGAAGTTTTACCTGCACCTTGCAATCCCACCAACATAATGACAGTCGGGGCCTTCTTCGCCATTCGGATGCGACGGGTCTGACCACCCAGAATCTTTACAAGTTCGCTGTTGACGATCTCGAAGATTCCATTGGCAGGATTTGTGCTCTTATTTATCTGTTCGAGGGAACTGAGCGAAAGTTCCTTGATGGTTGCCGTGAAGGTATCAGCAACTTCCAGAGCGACATCCGACTCAATTAAAGCGGTACGAATCTCTGCAACGATCTCGTCGATATCCCCTGCCTTGATCCGCCCACGAGAGCGCAGAGATGTCAGGGCAGATGAGAACTTGGCAGAGAGCGAATCGAACACGGCGTAAGGGTACTAGTCCTGAGAGGTCAAGATAATCTCCAGCTTTGCAGCCAGTTCATGCGCATGGTCATTGGTCAGCGGCGCGCCATTCAAATCCGTCACATAGAGAGTGTCAAAAGCCTCTGCTCCCAGCGTTGAAACTATCGCTCCGCGAATATCTACTCCAAACTCCGAAATAGCGGTGGTGACGGTATGCAATAGCGCGGGACGATCGTGCATCCTCACCTCGATGATGGTGGCATCGGTGACGATTTGTGTGATAGCGGAGACGACTGGCGGGGGCACCGGAATCCCAGGGCGCCTGCGGTACGAGCGAATCCGCTCGTCGATACGGACCTGTAAATCCTCTGTCCCCACCAGTGCGCGCTCGATCAGATCCACCAAGCCATCATGGGAAGGCATCTGCACATTTACATCCGTGCTCACAATCCAGTTCATAACTGCAACTCGATCAACGGTACGAGTCTTTGCTGATCTCACATCTAGTCGAGTAACGGTGAAGACCGCAGAAATCGCCGATAACAAGCCGAGGCGATCTGGAGCAACAATCTCAATATCGAAAACATCGCCACGGTCGAAGATTTCAACGGTCAATTTATTCTTGGCGGCTTTCGCTAATTGCTCTGGAGTTAATTCTGGCTGCGGGGCTGGTGCAATTCCCTGCATGGCAGCGAGCGTGCGTTTCACCAGCGTCTCTACTAGTCCTGCCTTCCAACCTGTCCATGCGGTTCTTCCGGTCGCCTCCCCATCGGCGATGCTCAGCGCATGTAGTAGCTCCAAGAGTTCTGCGCTAGCTACTAGCGACATGACATATTCGATCGTCTGTGGATCATCGAGATCTCGCCTTGTTGCAACAGTGGGAAGTAATAGATGGTGAGTAACCATCTGGGCAAGCGTTGTTGCATCATCATCACTAAATCCCAAACGCTTCGCGAGTGGAAGCATCAACTCTGCGCCAAATTCTGAATGTTCTTGGTCGACATATCCCTTTCCAATGTCATGGAAGAGTGCGGCAACGAGAAGAAGATCTGGTCTATGTACTTGGCGTGTAAGGGCAGCAGCATGAACCGCCGTCTCTAACATATGGCGATCCACGGTGTGGTGATGAAGCACATTGCGCTGTGGCAGAAAACGGACGTGAGCCCATTCCGGGATCCATCTGGCTATAAGCCCCTCTTGGTCCAAGGACTCAAAGACATCGACCATCGACTCCCCCGCACCAATCAGGGCAACTAAATCTTCGCGTGATTGACGAGGCCATGGAGTGGAAATCTCTTTAAAGCCCTCTGCGATGCGGATTGTGCTCTCTAGTGAAAGCCGAACACCTCGTTGAGCTGCCATCGCCGCAGCCCTTAATCCAATTCCAGAATCGGCGGCAATGTCATACTCGGCGATAACGCCAATCTCGTTGCGAAAACGCTCCAACCCTTTAGCTACCGGAATCCGTTTATCCTTGCGCCGAGAAATCCGGTGGAGCCGCTCATCGATGCGATGCCAGACCAATTGCATTACATAATCAACGGCGCGTGCCGCCTTGGATAACTCCAGCATCAGTGCATCAGCATCGCCGAATCCCATATCAGCGGCAACAGCATCTTGCTCAGTCAATAGCAATTGATCCCGAGTGCGGCGCGTAACTCCGTGCAGCGAATCGCGCACATTTGCAAAGAGAGATTCGGAAGCAGCTAATCGATCCAAGGCGACAGGAATGAATTCGCTTTTAGCTAGGGAACGGATTGTCGTGATGTCGCGCAAGCCT
>TBL_comb48_EPIDRAFT_1000151_pt1 | contig 52253 bp, 45 predicted proteins | sample TroBogEpilimnion_37_FD_10681 | JGI IMG/M metagenome (IMG submission 10681) | reverse complement strand
CGGCGGTACTATCGCAATGCCCGTGTAGTAGTCACCCCATCCACCTTTCAGAGCCGTAAAGTCTATGTGCTCGGTAAAGTGGTAAAAAAAGGGGCCATCAATCTGGATCGACCGCTCACCATTCTCGAAGTGGTGGCTGAAGCAGGCGGTTTGGAAACGGGCTTATTTCAGCAGAATACCGTAGAACTAGCCGATCTGGGCCGAAGTTTCGTCATGCGCGGCCAGGCACGACTGCCGGTCAATCTCGAAGCATTGTTTCTGCATGGAGACATGAAGCAAAACGCACGTGTGGAGCCAGGCAATTACTTGTACTTTCCCTCTGCCAACTCCAACGAAATCTATGTGCTCGGTGATGTGAAAATGCAGGGCACGCAAGGTCTGCTGGCACACACCTCCGTCCACAGCGCCATCGCTCAGGCGGGCGGCTTCACGCCAAAGGCTTACTCGCGGCGAGTGCTTGTAGTGCGCGGCTCGTTTGAAAAGCCAGAACGCTTTGTCGTGAACATGGATGATATTCTCTCCGCTCGTGCCAAGGGATTCCGACTGGAACCGAAAGACATCCTGTTTATCGCAGACAAGCCCTGGGCGCGTGCTGAAGAACTGCTCCACATGGCAATCAATGCCTTCCTCCAGGGCATGGTGTCTGGCTGGACCCGCGCCAATATCTCTCCGTTCATTCAGCAACCGATCCTGCCACAACTGCGCTAAGCAGCTAACAAGCTTGGCCTGAGTTACGCCACCGTTCGCGGTTATTTCAAACCACATGTGAAATAGCGTACGGCTTCGCTGATCAAACCAAGGAATGTCTTCGATCTCCCCACAGCTGCGGGGATTGTCGGCCGCTCGTGCAGCGCAGAAGTTTGCGAATGAGAATCATCGCCCTGATCGCTAGCTGTCTCGCGCTGCTGAATGCCTGCGCCTTGATGAAGGAGCAGAAAAAATTTGATGCCCGTGTGGCAAGCACCAGCACCAACGCTTCCTTCACACAGACCAAGCGCCAGGATCCCATCCAGCCTGAGTGGCTCAAGCCTCCTTCGAAGCCTTATGCACTGGGACCTGGCGACAAGTTGGAAATCGAAATCCTGGGTGAAACAGGCACGCGAACCGACACCTTTGTTACCCCAGACAGTAAGATCTATTTTGATCTATTGCCTGGTATCGACGTGAAGGGCAAAACCACCACCCTGCTCCGCGAGGAAATGCAAAAAATGCTGGTTAAGTATTACAAGCAGCCGCAAGTTTCTCTGACTCTGAGAGAGGTAAGCAGCCAACGTGTGTGGGTGCTGGGTCGCGTCAATGCTCCGGGCATTTATCCCTTGAACCGCCCGCTGCGCGTACTGGATGCTGTCACCCAAGCTGGTGGTCTTTTCACTTCACGCTTCACTGGCACTACCGAAGAACTGGCGGACCTCAGCCACAGCTTCCTCATGCGCGGGGGTAAAATGCTGCCAGTGAATTTTCAGAAACTCATTCGTGAAGGAGATCTGGCAAATAACATCTATCTTGAGCCCGATGACTTCATTTATCTCCCCTCGTCACTGACGAACGAAGTCTATGTTCTTGGCGCGGTCACTGAACCCAGACCTGTGGGCTTCATGAACGAGATGAACTTGATCACCGCGCTTGGACGTGGTCTCGGCATCCGGCCTGACGCAGATCTCTCCCACGTCACTATTGTGCGCGGTTCGCTGACTGAACCCAAGATCGCCACGGTAGATGCCAAACAAATCATTCAAGGAAAGGCCACCAACGTGCGGCTGGAGCCCGGAGACATCGTGTTCATTCCAGGTGCTGGCACCATGTCTCCCGGTGGCTTTTTGCATGATGCCGTCAACACCTTCACACGTCTGGTGGCAGCGAATGAAGGCAATGCTGCGGGTGCGCTGCATGCCGCGCCCATTGGCGTCAACCTCAACATCGGAAGCTCCACACATTAAATGTCCTCCCACCGCCGCATCCGCCCACTCATCATCGCCGAAGCAGCCAACCCGACACTCACCAGTGCGGCACTCGTTGGCTGGTCTTGCGCCAAGGCCATCGCCGCAGAAACCGATGCTCACATTGTGACCGAGTGGCGCAATCGTGATGACTTTCTTCGCGTCGGCATGGTTGAAGGCACTGACTTCACCGCCATCAACAACCGCCGCCTACAGCACCTCTCCTGGAGCCTCGCCACCAAGTTCAGCCGCAAAGGCAGCTTCAGTTGGAGCCTCTATGCGGTACTATCGAATCTCGTTTACCCGTTCTTCGAGCGCAAACTGTGGCAGATCTTTGGTCCCAAACTGCGCGCCGGTGAATTTGACCTTGTTCACCGCCTGCTGCCGCTTTCCCCCACCACAACAAGCTGGATCGCGCCTCGGCTGAAACAGATTGGAGTCCCTTTTGTACTCGGACCGCTGAATGGTGGTGTTCCATGGCCAAAGGGATTTGACGATTTGCGACAGCAAGAACGCGATGGCGCTGGAAGGCTGCGAGCCTTTACTCGCTTTTCGCCTGGATTGCGGCAAACACGAGCATCCGCCGATGCCATCCTCACCGCTTCCCGAACGACTTTGCGTGAGATGCCTGCATCACTGCGCCAACGCTGCATCTTCATTCCCGAAAACGCGGTCGATTTGGAAAGGTTCCCGCTGACGCCCAAAGCAGCCACCAATAATGTTCCGTCTAAACCTCTGCGCATTTCCTTTGTGGGTCGCCTCGTGGCTTTGAAGGGAGTGGACATGCTCATTGCAGCGGCAGCACCGCTAATCCGCAACGGTGCGCTGCATCTGGACATCATTGGCGACGGCCCAGAACGCGAGCGTCTGCAGGCCATGGTGCAAAGCGAAAACATCGGCGCTGGCGTTTCCATGGATGGCTGGATTCCCCATGCCCAACTCGGTGCCCGCCTGCGTGAGAGTGATCTGTTTGTGTTCCCCAGCATTCGTGAATTTGGTGGCGGCGTGGTGCTGGAAGCCATGGCGCTGGGAATCCCTTCCGTGGTTCTTGATCACGGTGGACCGCCTGAACTGGTGCCTCCGGGCACCGGCTACGTACTGCCCATGACCACGCGTGAAGAAATAGTCACCCGCTTGCGTCAGTTGCTGACAGAACTGCGCGAGGATCCAGCCCAACTGCATGCCGCAGGCGAACTCGCTCAAGCACATGTCCAAAAATATTACTCCTGGGAGGCCAAGGCAGCACAGATCCACGAGGTTTATCGCTGGGTGCTGGGCCAGCGTTCCACCAAACCCGACTGGGGTACTCCCATGGGCTTTGCAAGCCATGAAGCTGCCGCTGAAGTGATGACACAACCCACACCTCAACCTGTACTGATTCCTGGTCATGGCTTCTGAGGCATCCACCCATGGGGCGTTTCACATCCCCTCACTCGACGGCATGCGAGCTGTGGCCATCATGATTGTGTTTCTCAGTCACGCCGGCCTCTCCCATGTGGTTCCCGGTTTGTTTGGAGTCACGGTCTTCTTTTTCCTCAGCGGCTATCTCATCACCACCCTGCTGCGCATGGAATGTGAACGCCATGGCATTGCCAACCTGCGCCAGTTCTTCTTGCGGCGCACGCTGCGCATCCTGCCGCCGTTTTATCTGATCTTGGCGGTCATTGCCGCCCTCACCGCTTACAGCGTTCTGCCAGGAGGCTTTCAGGGACAGGCGCTAACAGCACAGGCCCTATTCGCCGCGAATTATTGGGAAATCGGCGGTGGAGTTCAGCCGCCAGGCACAGAGGTTCTTTGGTCACTGGCGGTGGAAGAGCATTTCTATCTCATCTTTCCATTCTTCTATTTCGCCATGCGTCGAGTTCTGCCAGATCGGCGGCATCAATTTATCTTGCTGATGTTGCTCTGCGCCGCAGTGCTCGCTTGGCGCATGCTGCTGGTTCATCAATTGTCCGCTATCGATCTCCAATCGGGCTCCGCACATCATCCACGCACCTGCCATGCCACAGACACGCGTCTTGACGGACTCCTCTTCGGCTGCGCCCTGGCGGTGTGGGGCAATCCCGTGCTGGATAGCACACGCATTCGGCGCAGCCACTGGCTGTGGCTGATGCTGCCCTCCTGTGTCGCAGTCCTGCTTGCCACGTTTGTGATCCGCAGCGTGCCGTTTCGAGAAACGTGGCGCTACACGCTTCAAGGACTGGCGCTGATGCCCATCTTCGTCACGGTCATCCGCCACGCGGACGCCCTGCCCCTGCGATTCTTGAATTGGCGCTGGGTCAGTCGGCTCGGCGTTCTTTCGTATGCGTTTTATCTCACGCATACGTTGCTGCTGGCAGTGGCTGAGCACTGGCTGCCTGCGCCAGAAGGTTGGAGCCATCTAAATCTCATGCTGCTGCGTGGCACGATTGCCTTTGCACTCACGTTGGCTGCATCCTGGTTGATTCATCACTGCGTCGAAAAGCCCTTCCTGCGCCTCAGGCGTCGTCTTGGCAGCGGAGCAAAAACGACGGCGCATAAGCAATCCGGTGAATTGGTGCTGAATCAAGCTTAGCGAATCCTAAACCTCGGTTCATTCTTGCTTTAAAAGTCTGATTTGGAATGACCTAGCTTGCGGTCTGATGATTTCATTCGGAGCGTACTCTTGTAACACATTTCAGTGTTCCTTTTGCGCTTTCAAAATCATGAACACCACACGCCCATTCATTCGAGTTTCCTGTGTCGAAGATGACCCGCATTTTCAGGCACTCCTGAAAAAGATTCTGGTGCCTGAGCGTGGCTTTGAACTTCTGGATATATTCAACAACGCCGAACAGGCGGTCGCATCCATCCTGGATTCACGGCCAGATGTGGTACTGCTCGACCTGAAACTGCCGGGCAAGACCGGCATCGAATGCCTCGGCATGCTGGAATCCCACATGCCCGCCACCGCATTCGTGATGCTGACGGGAGATGACACTCCTAAGCAGGTCTTCGCCGCGCTCAAGGCCGGTGCCTGCGGCTACGTGCTGAAGACCGCACAGATCGAACATCTGCTTGAAGCCGTGCGAGCCGCTGCCGTGGGTGGCGGCCCCCTGAGTCCAGCTATTTCGCGCATGGTGATTTCTGCATTTCAAACTCGCGCCACGGCCGTTCGCCCACGCATACCCGGCATCACTCACCGTGAGAATGAACTGCTAAGCCTATTTGTGAAAGGCATGAGCGCCAAAGAAGCAGCTTACGAGATGGGCATCAGCTATGAAACCGTTCGTGATTATTTGAAGACAATCTATCAAAAACTCAAAGTGCGCTCACGCACCGAGGCGGTGCTTAAATTCGTCCGCAATCAGCAAGGACCAGCACTGGCGTTTTGATCATCCAGCACGTTGTAGTTTCTTGCAGCGGTTCGACGCTTTGCGGTTCATCTCCATGCCGGACACCATCCCAGCGAGCATAAGCCAGTGCGACAGATTCTTCGTCTGCGTGAGAATGCGCTCCACCGTTCCATGCAGGTAGCAGATCGACAGCGCGACCAAAATGCCAAAAGCGACATAGCCCATCAGGCTTTTGCCATAAAACAGCCACGCTCGTATGGCACACCAAAGCGTGACCGCCTCAAACACCAGGAACAACGTCCATCCCGTCCACCCATTCTCCGCCAGCAGCAGCCAGTAGAGGCTTTCAGTGAGCGGATTGGCCCAGTAAAGTTCATCCACGATAGCAAAGCCACGCTCAGCATCCCACTCTTCCAAAACCGCACTGTATTTCGCGCCCAACGGACGGCTGTTGGCGATGCCGTAGTTGTTCCAGCCGATACCAAAGAGCGGATAGTCATGCAGCATGGCCTTGCACTGGCGGTTGAGCACCGGACGCAGATCTTCCGCACTCTTCTCCTTGCTCTCCTTAACCTCCTTGAGGCGTGAGTTGAGCGAATCCATGGCAAACATCATCACCAGCACTGCTCCGAATACGCCCATGATGGAGAACAACGTCGTTCGCATCCCGGGGCCACGTAGCCACCCCATCCCCAGCACGATGGCAGCACCAATGGCATAGGCGGCGAGTGCCGCACGTGAAACGGACAGCAGCACGCACAGGCCCGCCGCGCCAAAAGCGGCCAGACACAGCCACAGCAGGCGGCCCTTCACCTCCTTATGCAATGCGGCGGCAAACACCACACAGGCCGTCATGTACGCCCACATGGACATGGGATTCTGATGCTCAAACCAGCCCTTGATCTGAAAGTAGCCTTCGAGGTAGCGCATCTTCATGCAGATCCAGCCCTGCACCACCAGACTCAGCGCCAGGCCGGTCAATGCAGGACGCAGATCTTTCTCATCACGCAGATACATGGCGGCAGCCACAAAAATCAGCGCGCCCTTACCGAACCGTGAAAAGGCCATCCAAGCCAGCGAGGCATCCCAGGCGTTGGCAATCGAGAACAGCCCGGCCACCGTCCACAAGACATACCAAACGGTGCCTGGCGGTAGTCCTTTGCGCGGTGGCACCGACGGATCACGCGGGCTTTGCGCCACCGCGATGATCAGGGCGATGGCAAACACCTCAATCAGGGAAACCTCAAACCCCTTCGTATGTCCGCGATATTTTTCGACGCTGCCGATCATCAACGTGAATCTTCCCGGCTGCAGCGTTGGCATGAAAATCATCAAACCAAACAAGGCACGCTGCCACGCACGCTGCGACGCCATCATCACTCCCAGCAGCGGTCCGAGACCGCCGTAGAGCACTAGGGCAAGCAGGAGTTTGAAAAGGTCCTTCACGGCTGAAATCAAAGCTGACCTTCGCATCAGCACACCACCCCCGATTGCGGGGTGGGCAAAAGTTTTCTTCCCCACTTAGTTTTGCCATCATCCCCGCACTTTCCATGAGCCGTCCCACCATCGGTGTCCTCATCCGCTTCAAGAACTCCAAAGCCACTTTGCCAAGGGTGCTAGAGCGGCTGCAGGCACAGACCATCCAGCCCCTGTTCATTCTCGGCGTGGACACCGGCAGCACCGATGAGTCAGCCACCCTGATCACTCAAGCAGGAGGCAGGGTGGTTGCCTGGTCGCAGCCTTACCACCATGCGCGTGTGCTCAATTACGGCCTCAAGCACCTGCACACCGATCTCGTGCTCGTGCTGAGTTCGCACACCACCCTGGATGACGATGATGCCGTGGCACGCATGCTTGCGGCCTTTGAGGATCCGCGCGTTGCCTGTGTCAGCGCGAAATGGGACAACGACCCGTTTTACAGCGATGCCATCACCTGGGAGGAACTGCACGCCAAAGGGCTCAAGTTTGGCTCCATCTACAGCAACAGCATGGGGATGATCCGTCGCAGGGAATGGGAAACCGCCCCCTTCAACGAATCACTGGTCACTGCCGAGGACTACGATTGGGCCATCGGGCAGTTACAGCGTGGTCAGATTTGCAAACGCCTGCAACTCCGGTTCGGCTACGAGCGCAGCGGCCATGACCGCACCTTTGAATTTGCGCAGCTCGTGTTTCAATTCTCGCGCCGCTACAAGCTCCGAGTCACTTGGCTCGGAGTACTGCGTAGCACGCAGCAAATGCTCATGGCGCTCTGCATGCGTCGGCCAGATACACCGCCGCCCGCTTTACATTACGAGCGGCTCAAAGCCTGGGCGCTGATGCGCTTTACCGCCGTTTCTTCTTTTTCCGGCCGGTGAGGATGGCGCGAGCGCGATCTTCGTCGTCGAGAGCCGTGGTGTATTTGTAGCTGAAGCCTTCGAGCTTCCGGCGCTCGATCTTCTGACTGATCAGACGCTCGATGGAAGCCACATTCATGAGTTCGTCGGCAGCAAAGAGGGTGAAAGCATCACCTTCCTTCTGCGCACGACCGGTGCGGCCAATGCGATGCACATAGTCTTCCGAATGCTCGGGGACCATGTAGTTGATGACATGCGTCACGCCGCTGACATCCAGACCACGTGCGGCGAGATCGGTGGCGACGATGATCTCGAATTCACCGTTGCGGAAGCCCTGCAGGGCGCGTTCACGGTCACGCTGGCCAATGTCGGAGTGCATGACGGCAACCTTGTACTCGTTGAGCTGATTGAGCGCGGAGTAGATCTGATCGGCCTGCACTTTGGTGCGGGTGAAGATCATGACGCTCTCGAAATGGGTCTGCTTTAGGATGGCGAGCAGGAGTTCCATGCGCTGGTCACTAGCCACCGGATACATGTAATGGCTGACGGTCTCCGCAGCGGAGAAGCGGATGCCCACTTCGACGCTTTCGGGATCTTTGAGCGCGAAATCCGCAAGACTCTTGATCTGCGGCGGCATGGTGGCCGAGAAAAACAGCGTCTGGCGCGCAGGCGGGGTTTTTTCGACAATGCGGCGCACGTCAGGAAGGAAGCCCATGTCGAGCATGCGATCGACTTCATCCAGGATCAGCACTTCCACATTGCGGAGGTCGGCAATGCCTTCCTGCATGAAATCAAGGAGACGTCCGGGGGTGGCGACGACGATATCGACGCCTTCCTGCAAGCCTTTGCGCTGCTTGTCATAGCCGACGCCGCCGTGGACGAGGAGAACACGCAGGCCGGTGTGCTTGCCGTATTTTTCAAATTGTTCGACCACCTGCGCGGCGAGTTCGCGGACGGGTTCGAGGACAAGAACGCGGAATTTCCCGGGAGCGCCCATGCGGGTGAGCGTGGGCAGGGCGAAGGCAGCGGTCTTGCCAGTACCGGTTTGTGAAGCACCGATGACATCCCTGCCGGTGAGGATGATGGGAATGGATTTCTCCTGAATGGTCGTGGGTGTGGTGTAGCCGGTTTCACGCACGGCGGCCAGTACGGCAGGTGAGAGACCGAGCACCTCAAAGGCTTCCGGAAAAGGGCCTTCCGGGACGGGCGGCGACGGTGGTGGGGCTACCGGCGCATGATTTTCGCGCACAGGTTTGTCCTCACGGGGGCCACGCGGCGGACGCTTGTCATCGCGCTCACGGCCACGCGGCGGACCACGGCGACCATCGCGTTCTGGACGCTCGGATCGCTCTGGACGCTCACTGCGCTCACGCGGTGGGCGTGCTTCACGGGGGGCACGGGGGGCGTGCTCACGAGGCTTGTCGTCATGCGGACGCTTGTGAGCATGAATCGCGGCAGGATGGTGGTCCTTCGAGTGCTCTTTGGCAGGCACATGGGCTGCTTCCTTCTTCTTGCCTCCGCCAATGACACGTTTCAGGCCGGCCTTGAAGCGGCTGAAAAGGGAGGGTTTCTTTGGGGCGTGTTCGGTTCTGCGTGGGGTGGTCACAAGCGTTTCTAGAGGTAGGAGGCAGGGTTTATCGGCCAGTTTGGGGGACAATGCAAACCCGCAGACATCCGACGGAGGGGTCAGAGCTTCATCGCATAGTGTACCTGACGGGCGACTTCCTCAAATCCACAGCTCGGATAAAGGTGCTGGCCGATGGCGTTTGAGGCCATGGTTTCGATCTGCGCGAGCTTCATTCCCTCCTCGCGCATGTAGTCGAGTGCGTGCTGGATCAGACGACGCCCGAGGCCCAGCCCCCGGGCACTTTCCACCACGGCGACGTTGGGAATACGGCCCCTCGCATTCATCCGGTCCAGCCGGGTGGTGATGTAGCCCAGGATCTCCGTGCCACGCTCAGCCACAAAGCACCCCTCCGGGCACTGCTTCACGTCATCGTCGATGTGGCTGGCTTTGCGCACCTTCCAGTCGCGCTCATTCCACAGGCCAAACTTGTGCTCCAGCATCTGCTCCAGGGCGACACTGCCAAAGGACGCCACGGTGATCTGGCGCAAGTGCGGCAGGTCCGAATCCTGGTACGGGCGGATGAAAAGTGGTGGATCGTCCATGTTTGCGGGGGTTGAAAAAGGTGACATTCTGCCTTAAAGAACGAGCATCATAAGCTCAAATGGCACGGGTCTTGCGAAATAGATGCTTGGTGTCTGACGTTAATCACAGTAATAATTCATAGTTGCGAACATCTTAGCCTATATCATTCTTCTGGCCCATGCCGCTTTTTAGCCAGACTTCTCAAAAATCCCATATAGCCAATGGCCTGTTCAAGGCGGTTGGGGGGATTTTGATGGCTGGAGTGCTCAGTCAGTGTACCACACCGCCTACTAAGGGGGATGTGGTGGTCAGCGTCAAAGAACAAAAGCTCGGCATTTACAGCCAGGGTAAGCTCACCAAGGAATACATCATCTCGACTTCGAAATTCGGCCTCGGTGACCAGAAAGGCAGCAACCGGACGCCGCTGGGTCAGCATGAAGTCATCGCCAAAATCGGTAAGGGCCTGCCGCCGGGAGCCGTGTTGAAAAGCCGCCGCTGGAACGGTGAGGTGCTCAAACCCAACGCTCCGGGTCGTGATCCCATCGTCTCGCGCATCCTTTGGCTGCGTGGCATGGAAACCACCAATAAAAACGCCTTCAACCGGTTCATTTACATCCATGGCACCCCCGAGGAAAACCGGCTGGGCAAACCTGCCAGCTATGGCTGTGTGCGCATGGGCATGAAGGATGTCGTTGACCTCTTCGACAACGTGAATGTCGGTGCCAAGGTGGTCATCACCAAGGGCCCCCTCCCACCCAGCGAAAAGGAAAAACCTGTCGCCACTTCGGATGATGTAGATGGTTCCCCGGCCCTCAAAGCGCCAGCCACGCAGCAGGCGTCTCAACCCATCGAAATTCCAAGCATAGCCCCCTCAGAGGGTGAAAAGAAGCGGGCCGAAAAAAACGAAGCCAAGGCAAAGGGCAAAGTCGGCCCTGAACTTGAAAAACCGGCTCACAAGCCGAAAGCATCCAAAACTAAGTCTTACACTAAAGTGGCGGGGCATGCCTCACATAAGTCGAAAGCCAAGGCCTGAGTCCTGAGCGGAATCTGCGCGCACGAGTTCAAAAGCTGGCATCTTTTTCAACAGCGACGGATTGGTCTCCAACGGCATCCTGCGCATGACCTGTAGGAGCTTGCGATCAACCATGAGCCGCTGCTTCTGGATACCGCTTTCAAAAATGTCGCTCTCTTTCCACCGCGGAGCCTCGCGAAAAGCCGCCTGCGAAGGAAAATAAACCGCCGTGCGGCCCACATTCACATCGATCAAATCGGTCACAGCCCTGCCCGTGAGGTGGCACACCCCGACGACGCAGCCCAGTTCCACCGCACGCGCCGAGGCGCAGCGCCCCACTCGCTCAACTCCCAAAACTGTTTCCGTAGCACTCGGCACGAGCATCACATCCACGCCCGCTCCGCGCAAACACGTGCTGATTTCAGGAATTTCGATGTCGAGGCAGATCACCACCGCAAAGCGCAACCCGGCAAATTCCCAGAGGTGAAGTGCAGTGCCTGACGAAAATTCCGATTCCCACGGTGTGAGGTGCAGTTTGTCCTGAAACAAAACTCGATCTTCCACCAGGATCGGTGCTCGGTTTCGCAACTCCTGGCGTTCTGCATCCCAAAACGGCGCCGTACCGAGCACGACTGCCTTGCCGGGGCGCAACAGCAACGATTTCAGGCCCGGCAGCACCTCATCCCAAAACACCTCGGCCACTCGTTGCAGCGTTCGTGGCTCGACCAGCGGCTCCAGCCCTACCCAGGTAAACTCCGGCAGCAGTACAAGGTCCGCTCCATTGTTCCAAGAGGACTCCACACAATCCATCACCGCCGCAGCAAATGCAGCAGGCGACTGGGCAGCAACACCGGGATCAAACGTGCAGAGATCAATCGCTATCATGGCAGCAACCTCATTTCCCACAGCCGCAACTGCCGCCACAGCCGGGTTTCTTGCGGCGTTTGGCAGAGCGCATGATAAACAGCGTGATCGTAACGAGTACGACCGCGATTGCTGCGATGGATTGCAAGTCTGCGTTCATGGTGTGAAGTGGTTAATAGCCCAGCACACTGCCGATCTGGAAGATCAGCAGGCTTAGTACATACGCCGTTCCGGTCATGTATCCGAGCTGAAACATCGCCCATTTCCAACTTCCCGTCTCGCGTTTCACGATGGCGATGGTGCTAACGCACTGCATCGCAAAGACATAAAAGACCAGCAGGCTGATGCAAACGAGCGGCGTGTACACCGCCCGACCGTCTGGACGGCGTTCTGAGGCAAGTTTGTCGCGCAACGGCTTCAGGTTGTCATCGCCTTCGCTTTCCACCGCATACACAACGCCCATGGTGGAATTGAATACCTCACGAGCGGCAAAGCTGCCAATGAGCCCGATGCCAATCTTCCAGTCGTATCCGAGCGGAGCGATGGCGGGCTCAATCAGCTTGCCAGCACGACCCGCAAAGCTGTTTTCAAGCTGGAGTGACTTGTTCTCCGTATCGGTCTTCGGATAAGTCGAAGCAGCCCAGATCAGAATGGAAATGCCCATGATGATCGTCCCAGCACGGACCAGAAACATGCGCGCACGATGCCACACCTGGAGCAGGATGGATTTGAGCGCGGGCATCTTGTAGGAGGGCATCTCCAGGATCATGGGGCTGGCCGAGCCTTTCATGACGCATTTGTTGAAAACCCAGGCGAACGCAAAGGCGCCGAATGTGCCGAGAGCATACAGCCCCAGCATGATGGCCGCCTGAGTCAGCGCACCGACCTCTCCAACGGGAAACAGCACGCCAATGAGCAGCGAATAGACCGGCAACCGGGCCGAGCAGGAGGCCAGCGGCGCAATCAAAATGGTGATCAAACGGTCCTTCGGACTGTCGATCGTGCGTGCCGCCATGACCCCGGGAATGGCACAGGCATACGAGCTGAGGAAGGGCAGGAAGGACTTACCGTTGAGGCCTACTTTGCTCATCGCCCAGTCCATGATGAAGGCGAGTCGCGACATGTAGCCCGTGTCCTCCATGATGCCGATGAAGAAGAACAGAATGAGAATCTGCGGCAGGAAGATGACCACGCCGCCAACTCCAGGCACGACGCCATTCACGATGAGGTCGCGAAAGTCCCCGGTAGCCATCAGGCCCTCTACCCACTTGCCCAACTGGCCGAACCCGGCCTCAATCCAGCCCATCGGACCTTCTGCCACCTTGAAAATAAGGAAAAACAGCAGCCCGAGCACGAGCAGCAGGTTCACGAATCCAAGGACCGGATGCAGCAGGACGCGGTCAATTTTCGTGGTGATGGTTTCAATCTCCTGATCCGGCCGCTTCAAGACCTGCTCGCACAGTTTCTCGATGTTGCGGTAGCGCTCGGCGACGAGTTCATCCTCCCAGCCGGGAAAGCTGGCCTCCATCTGGCTACGCAGCTCATGAATGCGGCCAATTTGCGTGTCAGCGATGCCATAGTGCGTCGGATCGTGATCCGAGAGCAAATACAGCGGTTCCAGCAACGAAGCCCGGCTGTGAATGGCTCCCGTCTGGCACAAGAGGCCGCGGCTTTGCTCCAGTGCAACTCGCACTCCATCGGGCAGTTGCGCGCTCTGCCATTTCGGCGGCGTAAGGTCTTCCCGACTGAGGGCCAGTTTGAGTTCGATCAGGCCCTGCCCGGTCACCGCTTGAGTTTTCACCACTACGACCCCGAGCAGTTCGGACAACTTGGCGGCGTCAATGCGCCATTCTCGCTGCATGGCGACGTCGATCATGTTCAGCACCAGAATCGTCGGCAGGCCGAGTTCGAGCACCTGGCTGACCATGTAGAGATTGCGTTCGAGATTGGCGGAATCCACCACGCAGACTACCCGGTCCGGGCGCGGTGTTTCTGGCCGACGCCCCAGCAAAACATCTCGCAACACGGCTTCATCAGGCGAGCGTGCATTGAGACTGTAAGCACCTGGCAGATCGATCAGCCGCAGTTTTTTCCCATGCTGGCTGTAGCACTCGCCGATCTTCTTTTCGACGGTCACCCCCGGGTAATTGGCCACCTTTTGCTTCAGCCCCGTGAGCAGGTTGAAAAGCGTGGTTTTCCCGGAGTTCGGGTTTCCCACGATAGCGATGAGTGGCGGTTCAGACGTGGCCTGGCTCATGCGGCGGCGGGGGAGATGGCGATGAAAGCCGCCTCATGATTGCGCATGGAAAGATGGGAGCCGCGAACGCAGATTTCGATGGGTTCGCCGAGCGGCGCACGACGCGTCACGCGGACACGGGTGCCGGGGACAATGCCCATCTCACGCAACCGCGTGAGGCAGGAACGTCCGGTGGGCATGGCCTGGACGATGGCATCTGTGCCAACAGGGAGATCAGCAAGGGTGGCGGCGTACATGAAAGTAATACGGTTCTGCAACTGAGACTCTGTCGCAGAACCTTGATTCAGATTAACAAGAACTGGGATTCTGGCAAATGCGTACTTTGAACGGATTTTGCGCCTGGAACCTCTCTTCTTCCCGATTTCGGCACTTGCACAGGGGTTGCACCAGTTCTGAAAGCCGCTAGTCTGCGCGCCCTCGAAATTATGTGGAAAGGCCGTTTTGCTCAGGAAACCAGCGCTCTCGTGCAGCGCTATGGAGAATCCGTGTCGTTTGACTGGAGACTTTATCCCCATGACATCGCCGGCTCGATCGCGCATTCCAAAGGACTGCTCAAAGCGGGCATTTTGACCGCCGAGGAGCAGCAGCAGATCGAAACCGGCCTGCTGGCCATCCGCCACGAAATCGAAGCTGGGAACTTTGAGTTCAAGGAGTCGCTGGAAGATGTCCACATGAACATCGAGTCGGAGCTAACTCGGCGCATCGGCCCTGCAGGTGCGAAACTGCACACCGCCCGCAGCCGGAATGATCAGGTGGCCACCGATGTAAGGCTTTACTGCCGGTCGGAAATCAATCGTATCCAAGGACTCATCTCAGCCATGCAGGCGGCACTGGTCGAATGTGCCGAACGCGGCGGTGAAACCGTGATGCCTGGCTATACGCACCTGCAACGCGGCCAACCCGTCCTCTTCGCCCATCACCTGCTGGCCTATGTAGAGATGCTGGCGCGTGACTTTGACCGGCTAACGGACTGCCATAAACGGCTCAACGTGATGCCGCTCGGCTCCGGTGCGCTGGCCGGCAGCACGATCATCATCGACCGCGAATTCGTGGCGCAAGAACTTGCATTCGACGCTGTGACGCAGAATTCCATGGATGCGGTCAGTGACCGTGACTTCGTGGCTGAATTGCTCTTCGCGATTTCCTTGCTGGGAGTCCACCTTTCCCGCCTCAGCGAGGATGTGATCCTGTGGGCGAGCGCCGAGTTTGGCTTTGTGACACTGAGCGATGCCCACACCACAGGCTCGTCCTTGATGCCCCAGAAAAAGAACCCGGATGTCGCCGAACTCACCCGTGGCAAGTCCGCACGCTTAATCGGCAATCTCATGAGCATCCTGACCTTGCTGAAGGGGTTGCCGATGACCTACAACCGCGATTTGCAGGAGGACAAGGAACCGCTGTTCGACTCCATCGACACCATCGTCATCGCGCTGGAAGTTTTCACCGAGATGATCACCGGCATGGACGTGAACCGTGCCAAAACGACCGCCGCCGCCAGTGACCCGATGCTGCTGGCCACGGATCTGGCGGACTACCTCGTGAATCACGGCGTGCCCTTCCGTCAGGCACATGAGGTGATCGGCAAACTCGTGGCCTACTCGATTGAGCAAAACCGCGCCTTTGGAGACATGACTCTCGATGAATTTCAGCGCTTCTCGTCGGCATTCGCTGCTGATGTGACGGCCTGCCTGAACCTCGAAACCGCCATGACCGCGCGCAAGGGCATCGGTGCGCCCTCGCCGCAGAATGTGAAAGCGCAGTTGGCCCGCTGGCGCAAAGCTTTGACCCCTGAGTGAGCGGCATGCAGATCCCAGAATTTGAAATCTACACCCCTGGTGCCGAACCCGGCTGGCAGAAAACCCGCAGCGAGGTGCTGTTTGCCAATCCGCACGTAGGCGTGGAAAAGGCCTATTTTACGACCCCAAGCCGCCAGAAAGAGGTACCGTGGATGGTGGTCAAGCGCAAGGCCGCCGTAGCCATCGCCCCTGTACTTGAAGACGGTCGTTTCGTGCTGGTGAATCAAGAGCGCCTGCCCGTGATGCAGACCCTCTGGGAATTTCCCGCCGGTCAGATTGACTCGGAGGTGACGCGGGAGTCCCTCATCTACACCATTCAAAATGAACTGCGTGAGGAATGCGGCTGTGCGCTCCATCCTGATCTGGGGACGCTGCAATCCCTGGGCTGGTTTTTTCCTTCGCAAGGTTTTACCGATGAGATCGTTTATCTCTTCACGGCGAAGCCCGTGTGTGTCGTCAGCCGTCCGGAACCGGATGGAAGCGAACACATCAGCGACGTGCGGTTTGTCACTGCGGGAGAACTACGTGGGATGATTGCTGCCAATGCGATCACCAACGCCCTGACGCTGGCACTCTACGCACGGATCGCGGCCCAAGGACTGCCGTAGTCCTACGCATTCGCAACACCCCTCCCCCTCTCATTCCCATGTGGTCCGGCCTTCTTCAAAAAGTCTTCAAAGTTCGCGAAAAAGTCGCCATGAATCTTGGCGGTAAAGGCGATGAGGAAAAACCGTTTCTCGATCACCTCGAAGACCTGCGCAAAATGATCGTGCGCATGGTCGTGACACTGCTGGTGGCCACGCTCGTCACGTTCTGTTTTTACGACAAGCTGTTCGAGATTATCAAACACCCGCTGTGGGCCACCGGCGTCATCAAGACGCCGGAGGACCTCAAGGCCATGCTGCAGATTCTGTCTCCTCAGGAGGGCTTCCTCATGGTGATGAATCTGTCCTTGATCGCGGCGGTGATGTTCGCGTTTCCGCTGCTGCTGTTTTTCCTGCTGCAGTTCATCCTGCCTGGATTAAAGCCGGCGGAAAAGAAGGCCATCTTCCCCGCCATTAGCATTGGCGCAGGATTGTTTCTGCTCGGATCATGCTTTGCTTTCTATGTGGTGCTGCCCAAAGCTCTGGAATTCTTTTACACTTTCAATGAAAGCCTCGGCATGACCAACGGCTGGCGTCTGGACGCCTACGTGAAGTTTGCCACGCGCTTCATCCTACTGTTCGGCATCGCGTTCGAACTGCCAGTGATCGTGATGGTGCTGGTGAAGCTGGACTTCCTGAATTACAAACTGATGAGCACGACGCGCTCCTACGCGATCGTGGCCATCGCGATTTTCGCGGCAATTGTGACACCCACGCCTGATCCGTTCACCATGCTGGTACTGGCGGGTCCTTTGTATGTGCTCTATGAGACCTGCATCTGGCTGGCCTACTTCATGGAGAAAAAAGACCGTGCGGCTTATCCCGAGTACTACGCTGACATCGACAAAGATGCGAAGGAACTGGAACAGCCAGGCGCTGACGACTGGGACAACGAGAACTACAATCCTTGGTCCACCGGTGACGATGAGGAAGACGACAAGGACGACTACCAGTCCCCTGCCGCCAAGCCGTCCGCACCGCCTCCCGAAGTCGAAAACCTTGGTGAAGACCAAAGCTCGAAGATGCCTGATGAAGATCCGGCCCATGAAAAGACCCTGGAAGAACTCGCCCGCGAGGATGAGAAACGCTCCAGCGAACCGCCCAAGGAGCCGTAACAGCAGGCAGGCTCAGTGAATCCAGACGCAGAGACACCGGTGAATAACCGGTGTCTCTTCAGCGTTCGGGGGCACCTTCACAATCAATCACCAGCAAGCACGGCACCTCAGACCGAGTGTCGAGTTTGCGCACGAGCAGACGCGCCAGATACGATTTTCCCCATTCGGTTTGACGATCCATGAAGCGCCCTAGCGGGGTATCTCGTTCCACGCAGGCTACGAAATGCAGGTCCCTACCGGCCGACACCTGCACATCAAAGGTGATGTATTTGGGCCGCAGTTCCGCTGCAATCTCCAACCCATGGCTGGGACGCAGGCCGACGTGAAACCATGCTGCTTCGGCGGTCGGCTGTTTCAGAAAGTTCGCGAGCGCAGCCGTGTGCGTTTCAAACAGCAACGGCCAACTGATGCGGCGTTTCCGGTCGGCACCGGTTTCGAGACGGATGAGCGCTCCATGGGTGCCCGCCGAGGTCACTAGCTTGAACAACGGCACAGGGGAGCCACCTGGCAGCGTCTGCGGCATGCCCGATATGGGCGAGATGAGCCGCAATTCAGTTTTTTTGCCACCTGCCCCTCCAAACTGAGCCTCGATTTCAGCGCTGTATTTTCCTGCATCGTGAATGCATGCGGCCCGACCCTCAGCGGTATCAGCGGCAAAAAACGCTGAAACCAAAGCATTCGCATCCGCCGTAGCAGCCCCCAAATCCGGAGCCGGTATGATGGCGCGCGCAATCTGTATAGGGGCGGCGATCTGAGCATTCGGCACCACGGTCCTAGCCGGAGGCACTGAAGTGACACGGTCCGGTTTGGCGGCTGACTCATTGACGCTATCCCACCACAGCCAGACAGCCCCCCGCACACGACCATGAAGGACAGCAGGATAAATGCACCCCGCCACGGTGTGGAGCGCATGTGGGGTGGTTTCGTAAACTCCTCCGACTGCGGCGATGGCGAACCTGTGGGCATCAACGCCTGCGAATACTGTAACGTGGGACGTGCGATGAGAGGCGCGGAAGCTTGTGCCGGCAGCGGCTGCAACCCCGGCCATGCCGCTGGCTGTGATACCACATGAGGTTGCTGTGGTGCGGGAGATGGCATGCTTTGCAACGGTTGCGTCTGGGAAACCCGCCGCCGCACCTGCGCTACGCCCACCACCTGCGCCTGCGTTCCGAAGTAGCCGCGCTGTGCATTATGCGCACAATGCGGACACTGCACCATACCCTCCATGCTCTGCTGCATGGAGAGAAAGGCCTGGCCGCAGGCCGGGCAGATCAAGCTGGCGGTGGTGCCGGAAGTCATCGTGCGCAAAAAACTTAACGCATGCGTCGATTCTTGCGCGAGTTGATTGCAGCAATCCGCCACAAGAGCAGCACGAAGACAGAACTTTCTGGCGCAGCGGACGGCATGCGGTAGATTTTCCCTCCGCATGAGTCGCCCAAACGATGATTTAAAGCCCGTCCCCCGCCATATCGCCATGATCATGGACGGCAACGGTCGTTGGGCCAAAGAGCGTGGTCTGCCGCGTACCGAGGGGCATCGTGCCGGTGCGGAAACCGTGCGGCGGGTGGTGGAGGGCTGCGGCGAGATCGGCGTCGAATTCCTCACGCTCTACGCCTTTTCGTCAGAAAACTGGAAGCGTCCAAAGCGCGAAGTCGAGGCGCTGATGAAGCTGCTGGAGATCTTTCTGCGCGGTGAATTGCCATTGATGATGAAGCAAAATGTCCGCATGCAGGCCATTGGCCGCCTGCATGACCTGCCAGAATCCTGCCAGAAAGAGCTGCACCGCTGCATCGAAGCAACTGCGCAGAACACCGGCCTGACGCTGATTCTGGCACTCAGCTACGGTGGCCGCGAGGAAATCATCGACGGTGTAAAAAGCCTGCTGCAGAGCGTGGAGAGCGGCCACCTCGACAAGGCCATGATTGATGTCGAAATGTTCGGCAAACATCTATACACTCGCTACTATCCAGATCCTGACCTGCTCATCCGCACCTCCGGCGAAATTCGGCTATCGAACTTCCTTCTCTGGCAGGTCAGCTACACCGAATTTTACATCACCGAAAAACTCTGGCCGGACTTCTCCAAGGAAGACCTGAAAACCGCCATCCGCGCCTTCCACCAGCGCCACCGGCGTTTCGGCGGCGTGTGACGAATGTTGACCTCACCACCAATTGCTGCGATAACGCAGTCCCAACCAACGAAAACGCGCCAATGCCTGAAAACCCGGACACCCACCTGATCATCGTGGATCCAGATGCCGACTTCCTCGCATGGGCTGCCGCCCATCTGAAAGCACCAGGCGTTTCCATCAGCACTTTTGAGCGGGGCGAAGACGCCCTAGCCGCCTACGTCAAGAAGCGGGCCGACCTGCTGCTATCGGAGGTACGCCTCAATGGTGCCACCGGCATCGAACTGCTCAAGCGCCTGCGCCAGACCGATCCGCAGTCGATGGTCATCCTGTTCAGTGGTTCGGCGACGACCAGCCACGTCATTGAGGCCATGCGCCTGGGTGCCTACGATGTGCTGGGCAAGGAACGCCTGCCCTACGAACTGCGCACCGTCGTCGAAAGCGCCCTCACCTCCATTGAGGCACGCAAAGTCACCCGGGCACAAACCGCCGAGGTGCCCACCGAATCGATTCAGGAGACCATCATCGGCCGCTCCGCCCCCATGCAGGAGGTATTCAAGCTCATCGGTCGCGTCTCCCGCTCTGACGCCCCCGTCATGATCACGGGAGAAAGTGGCTGCGGCAAAGAACTCGTCGCCGGTGCCATCCACAAGTTCAGCCCACGTGCGCAGAAGGAATTCGTCGCTATCAACGTGACGGCCATTCCTGACAACCTGCTGGAAAGCGAAATCTTCGGCCACGAGAAAGGCTCTTTCACCGGTGCGGTGAACCAGCGCGTTGGACGTTTCGAGCAGTGCGACGGCGGCACCCTCTTCCTCGACGAGATCGGCGACATGCCGCTGGCCGTGCAGAGCAAGCTGCTGCGCGTGCTTCAAGAAGGTCAGTACTCCCGTGTCGGCAGCAACCAGACGCTCAAGACCGACGTGCGCGTGCTCGCCGCCACCAACAAAAACCTCGAAGAGGAAGTCGCCAAGGGTAGTTTCCGCGAGGACTTGTTCTACCGCCTCAACGTCGTGCGCATTCACATCCCGCCGCTGCGCGAGCGCCGCGAAGACGTGCGCCTGCTGGCCGAGTTCTTCCTCCACCGCCTCTCGGCCCGCCGCCGTGGACCGCAAATGCGCTTCACCGATGATGCGCTCGACATGCTCGACGCCTACGACTGGCCCGGCAATGTGCGCGAACTGGAAAACACCATTCAGCGCGCCTGCGCCCTCTGCAATTCCGACGTGCTGCTGCCCTCCGACATTCCGCTCGGCAGTAAAGGTGCCCGCCACATGGACCCTTCGAGCACCGTCACCCGCATGCGTGATGCTCTCAGCATGCTGGTCAACGTGGCAGAGAAAACCCCTGACATCGAGCTGCTGCCCTGGGTAGAGCGCGAGCTCTCCCGCCTCGCTTACCGACATTTCAGCGAAGATGCAGACCGCACCGCCAAATTCCTCGGTGTTAATAGCACTGCACTTCAAAGCCACCTCAGCGCTCCCGCCGTCAAAAAGGCTGCGATCGAAAGCCAGCTCAGCGCCGCCCCAGCCGTGAAAAAGACCAAGAAGGCTAGCTGAGACGCTTGCGGCTAATACCCGTCATTTCCGCTCTATTCTTTGCATTTCGCCCGTTAGACCTTCCCATGACACCACGTTAAACCGCTCTCTCTATGTTCAAACAACTCACACTCACCGCCCTCGCGGCGCTCGCAATCACCTCCGCCCAGGCCGCTGATGACGGCTGGGTTTCCATGTTCAACGGCAAGGATCTCTCCGGCTGGAAGTCCAACGAAGAAGTCCCCGGCGTTTTCACCGTCGAAAACGGCGAACTCAAGGTCAGCGGCGGACGTGCCCACATCTTCTATGTCGGCCCAAACGGGGACGCCAAGTTCAAGAATTTCGAGTTGAAGCTCAAGGTCAAGACCACCCCTGGCTCCAACAGTGGCGTGTACTTCCACACCCAGTATCAGGAAAAAGGCTGGCCGGACAAAGGCTTCGAGTGCCAGGTCAACAGCACCCACACCGACCCCAAGAAAACCGGCAGCCTTTACGGCGTCGTCAACATTCTGGCCCTGCTCGAAGGTCAGAAGGAGCCCGAAGGTGGCCAGCACATCAAGGTGCCCCTCGCCCCGAGCACGGATGGCGAATGGTTTGACTACAACATCAAAGTCGAAGGCAAGCGCATCACCCTCGCCGTCAACGGCAAGACCACCGTTGAGTTCATCGAACCCGAAGGCTGGGATCCCGCCAAGGCACTGAAAAACATGGCAGGCCGTAAGCTGAGCGAAGGCACTTTCGCCATCCAAGGCCACGACCCGAAGAGCACCACCTTTTACAAGGACATCTTCGTCAAGGCGCTGCCTTAACCTGACCGCAGCAGTTTCTACCATTTCAGCGGGCGTCTTCACCAGACGCCCGTTTTTTTGCCTTTTTTCGCACGGTATCGTGAAAAAGATCGGCAAATGCCGCCGCGACTGACGACGATCTAATAACCGCCCGCCATGTCGCCCTCCTTTGATGATGCCCAGCACAACCAGTTTCTCCGCCTGTTCGCGGCGAACGAGGCGGCGCTGCATACCTTTGTCCGCTCCATGCTGCCCTCCCGGCAAGAAGCCGCAGAGGTCATGCAAGACGTAGCTGTGACCCTGTGGCAGAAATTTTCATCGGCAGATGATTTTCGCCCCTGGGCCTTTGGTGTCGCCCGCAACATGGCACTGCGTCATCTGCGCAGCCAGGCGCGCGACCGCCATGTATTCGATGATGAGCTGGTGAACCGCCTCGCGGATGAAGCCGCGACCATGGAGGAACGCCACCTCACGCAGCGTGAGGCGCTAGCAGCCTGCCTGCAAAAACTGCCCGCCATGCAGCGGGAACTCGCACTCGCGGCCTACACCAAGGGAACCCGCATGGATGAACTCGCCACTCAGCGCGGACAGACCCCCATGTCCCTCTACAAACTGCTACAACGCATCAGGCAAGCGCTGCTTGAATGCGTGCGCCGCACACTCACCCAGGAGGAACGGACATGAAGACAGACTGGCATGAACTCATCCAGCGCCACCTCGCCGAAGAACTCACCACGGTTGAAGAAATGAACCGGCTCCAAGCCGCCCTCAAGGCCGATGCCAAGCTGCGCGCTTTGTTTCTCGACTACATGAACCTCGATGTAGCACTGGGCGCCCTAGCAGGCGCAGCAGACCACGTGCGCGCCCCCCAGGAGCAGCGCACTTACCGTTGGCTCAGTTGGCGTCCGCTTGCAGCGGCAGCCGCTTGTGTGGCGCTCCTGTGTAGCGGAGCACTTCTTCTTTCACGCAAGCCCCTCAGCACACGTCCAGATCTGGCGGCGACGTTTGCATCAACCGAGCAAGCTATCGCCCATTTACCTGCGCCGCCACTGGCACCGCTGCCTGAATGGATTTCTCCCACCGCCGCCATGCTTGATCCCGCCGTCCTCCGCCCTCTGAAATTTTAACCCACCCCACACCACATCATGAAACGCATCCTCCTCACCACACTCCTGCTCTCCGCCTGCACACTCCTTGCAGCAGATAAACCCGCCCATCAAACCGACCCGTTTGCAGGCGCTTTCTTCCCACCCGAACTGATCCTCCAGGCCCGCGAGCAGATCGGCTTGAGTCAGCAGCAGCTTGAAACACTTCAAGGCCGTATCGCAAAAACCCATTCGCAATCCGAAGAGTTGCGCAAGAAGTTGGAACTCGAATCCGCCGCGCTGGCAACGCTGGCCAAACCGGAACGCGTGGAGGAAGCCGCCATCCTTGCCCAGCTCGACAAAGTGCTCAACGCCGAACGTGAGCTAAAGCACCTCCATATCAGCCTGGTAGTCGCGATCAAGAACCTGCTAACGCCCGAACAACAGGCAAAACTCCACGAGATGATCAAGGATGGAGGCACGCAGTTCGCGGAAGCCACGCGCAACCGGCTGACCGAAAAGATGGAGCGCGTGAAAGCAGGTGCTCAGGCATGGGCGGATGCTGGTCGCGATCCCACAGACGTCCTCAGGACCATGGAGCAGAAGTTCAAACCTCTGATTGATGCAGGCAAAGTCGTGGAAGCAGAGGCCGAACTGGACCGCGCTCTCGAACAACTCAAGCCAGAGGCGAAATGAATCAGGTCCGCACACTTTTTTGCTCACATTCAGCCACCTCAAAGAACCACTGATTCGAGCGCTCCTCCGCCAACTTGTCTGACGATTCATTTGACGGCAGGCGCAGCGCTGAGCACTGAGCAACATGCTCCTCAACCACGGCATCCATCTCGGCTACTGCACCAACATCCATCGCGGCGAAACGTGGGAGGAGACCTGGAGCGGGCTCAAGAACTACACGCTGCGGGTGAAGGACCGTGTGAGCGGCGACAAGCCCTATGGCATCGGCCTGCGGCTCAGCCAGCAGGCGGCGGTGGAACTTAGTGTGCCGGGGAAAATCGCCGAATTTAAAGACTGGTTGGAGGCAAACGGCTGTTACGTTTTCACCATCAACGGCTTCCCTTACGGCTCATTCCACGGTACCCGGGTCAAAGAAGAGGTCTTCAAGCCGGACTGGAGCACCAACGAGAGACTCGAGTACACCAACCTGCTGTTCGACATTCTGGCGCAATTGCTGCCGCCGGGTGTGAGCGGCAGCGTGAGCACCCTGCCCGGCTCCCACAAGACCTTCGGCGTCGGTGCCGATGAATTGCAGGCCATTTTCACCAACCTGCGTCTTTGCCGCGAGCACATTGAAAAAGTGGCCACAAAGAGCGGGCACGACCTGCATCTCGGACTGGAACCGGAACCCCTTGGATTGTTTGAGACCAGCGGTGAGACGCTCAAGTTTTTCGGCCTCTACCTCGACCGCAATCCACGCGACCTGGATTTTTTCAAATTTGTCGGCCTGAACTACGACACCTGTCACCTCGCTATTGAGTTCGAAGATGCCGAAAAAGCCCTGTCTCGCATCACCGGTGCAGGCATCCGGCTCAGCAAGCTGCACTTCAGCTCCGCGCTCAAGCTCAAGCCCACGCCGGAAAATGTGGCCAAGCTGCCCGCTTTCGATGAGCCGGTGTACTTCCATCAGGTCATCGCCAGTTACGGCAAGGACGAACCGCTGCGCCGCTTCAAAGACCTGCCCGACGCCCTGCAGTTCGCTCAGGCCAATCCGGACAGCCTTGGGGAAGAATGGCGCGTGCATTTCCACATCCCCATCCATGCCCAACCCGGCGGCGGCTTTGACAGCACCCGGGATCATTTGATTGGTGCGATGGACTGGTTGGCCAAAAATCCCACGAAATGTCAGCACATCGAGATGGAAACCTACACCTGGGAAGTCCTACCGCAGGAAATGCGTAGCGGAGATGTGGTGAATCAGCTCGTGCGGGAATATGAGTGGACGCTGGGAGAGATGAGAAACCGGGCTCTGGCCCCCGGTTGAGAGGGAAAATCCCCTTGCACCGGGGCGCATCCATCGGAAGTCTGGCATTCCCAATTTCCCCACATGCAATCCCTCTGGAACGACCAAGAAGCCGCCACTTTCGGCACCGATCTACTCGGACAACGCGTCTACACCTCCCGTCTGCTCGGCCGGAACCCCGCCCTCGTCCTGCACGGCGGCGGAAATACATCAGTAAAGGTCACGGAGCAGGACTTCTTCGGTGATCCGGTCAACCTCTGCTACGTCAAAGGCAGCGGCTGGGACCTAGCCACCATCGAGCGCGCCGGTTTCTCCCCAGTCCGCATGGAGGCGCTGATCAAGATGTCCAAACTCGCCACCATGAGCGATGAGGACATGGTGCTGCAGCAGCGTGCTGCCATGACTAACCCCAATGCGCCCGCCGCCAGCATTGAGGCGATCCTGCACGCCATCCTGCCCTTCAAATTTGTCGATCACAGCCACGCCAACGCCATTTCCGCCCTCACCTGCAACGCCGACGGCGAAGCCCGCGTGAAGGAAATCTACGGCAAGCGGGTCATCATCGTCCCCTACGTGATGCCCGGCTTTATTTTGGCCAAAACCATCGCCGACCTCATCGCAGGCCGCGATCTGCGCCAGGAAGGCATCCAGGGCATGGTGCTGCTCAAGCACGGCCTCTTCACGTTCGATGACGATGCGCGCAAGAGCTACGAACTCCACATCGAGATGGTGACCATGGCGGAAGACTACTTCGCCAAAAAGGGTGCCAAAGCGGCCACGGCGGCTGCCACCGAAGACCTTATGGCCCTGGCGAAACTCCGCCAGGCCGTCTCCAAACGCCGCGGCTTCCCCCAAATCGCCCGCCTCAACGCTTCGCCTGAGGCCGTCGGCTACGCGAACCTCGCCAACGTCGCAAATTTCGGCACCCGTGGACCACTGACCCCCGACCACAGCATCCGCACCAAGCGTGCGCCTGCCTTCATCGGCCCAGACCTCGACGCCAGCGTTCAGCAGTACGCAGACGACTATGCCGCTTACTTCAATCGTCACGCGAATGGCCAGACCATGCTCGATCCGGCCCCACGCTTCGCTATCTGGCCGAACAACGGCGTCGTCAGCTTTGGCGACACCCTGAAGGACGCCAAGATCGTTGCCGACATTGCTGAATCCACGGCTGCCACCGTTCAGCTCGGCGAATCCGTCGGTGGCTGGGAGCCGCTGCCAGAAAAGGACATCTTCGAAATCGAATACTGGGATCTGGAGCAGGCCAAGCTGCGCAAAGGCCCTGCACGCAAGGTGCATCAGGGCAAAGTCGCCCTTGTCACCGGTTGTGCAGCGGGCATTGGCTTCGCCATCGCGGAATCGCTCGCCGAGCAAGGTGCCCAGGTCGTCGGGCTCGACATCGACAAAGACATCCCCGACATCATGAAGAAGATCGGCGGCATCGGCATCGTGGTGAACCTGACCGAGGACAAACCGGTGCAGGACGCCATTGATTTCACCGTACGCGAGTTCGGCGGCATCGACATCGTCGTCAGCAACGCGGGCATCTTCCCCAAGAACGATCATCTCGACGCCATGGCGCAGACAGATTGGGACCGCACCATCATGATCAACCTCACCAGCCATCAGAAGCTGATGAACAAGGTCATCCCGTTTGTGAAGCAGGGCATTGATGCCAGCATCATCTTCGTCGGCAGCCGCAACTTCAAAGCCCCCGGCCCCGGTGCCAGCGCCTACTCCTGCTCCAAGGCCGCGCTCACACAGCTCTGCCGCGTCGCCGCGCTCGAACTCGCGCCGAACAAAATTCGCGTCAACATCGTCCATCCGGACGCCGTGTTCGACACCAAGCTCTGGACCCCCGAAGCCCTGCAAAAGAGCGCCACGCGCTACGGCATGACCGTCGAGGAGTACAAGACCAAGAACCTCATGAAGGTGGAGATCAAATCCAAGGACATCGGCAACATGGTCAGCGCCATGGCCTCCCCCTTGTTCGCGAAAGTCACCGGTGCTCAGATCCCCGTGGACGGCGGAAACGATCGAGTGATCTGATCTTGGAAAGGGGCGAGCCATGACACTGCCAGAACTCCCCCTCTCCACCCCGTCCCTACTCTTTCCGGCCATCTCGCTGCTGATGCTGGCCTATACCAATCGCTTCCTCGGACTGGCCGCGGTGGTTCGCGGGCTGCATGCCAATTGGCAGACCACTCAGGAGCCGATGCTGCTGGCACAAATTCGCAGCCTGCGGCAGCGCATTCAGATCATCAAGCACATGCAGACCATGGGCGTGCTGAGCCTGATGTTTTGCGTGGCAAGCATGACATTGCTGTTCTTTGGCCAGCAGACAGGCGGCCAGATCGCGTTTGGAGTCAGCCTGATCCTGATGCTGGCGTCGCTGGCTCTTTCCCTGGTGGAAATTCAGAGTTCCGGCACGGCGCTGGACCTGCAACTGCGAGAAGTGAAGTGCCGGGATCAGTGAGCGGATATTAAATCAACTCGCCGTGCTCGGGTCTTTGATGATGCGGCGCAGCAGTGGGAAGAGATCCGAAAAGGGCTTGCCGGGTTCCACCGCTTCCCGGATGACCACGGGGGATCGTCCCAACGACAAACAATCACTGGCAGACTCCAAAGCGACCGTAAATTCCGAGAGACTGTCGAGGCGAATATCCAGCATTTTGGAATCATTCGCACTTTCCCGCAATCCGGGCAGGCGCAGCAGAATGTGCTCAGGATCCAGCGCCAAGCCCAGCACGGGCACGGCAGCCGCTTGCTCTCGCAGGCGATTGTGCAGCATCAAAACTTCGACCTCAGTCAGCCGATGCCGATGCGCCAATAGGCGGGAAAGACGAACGGAAACGACGGGCATCCGCGATCCCTCAGTCCGCCCATAAACGCGGGGAACGGACCGAGGAGCTGGCAGCAAGGGGTGCCAGCGTTCGTTAGCGAAAAGCTGCGACATCATGTTGGAGCCGCGCAAGCCACGCGTCACGGCAGCGGTCGCCATCAACATCAAACCTTTGATCTGCCCCAGCGTTAACAACGTGCTACCCGCAACCTGCCACTCCCGCAGATGGGTCAGCAATGAAGATGGCACTTTGGCAGCCACTGCGGCACTGATAGGTTCGGTCGGATGACCTTTGATCAGCATCGCACAGACCTGCAACACTCTGGAAGCGATCTCGCCGCGCCCAAGTGGCCGCCTTTCAAAGCGGTCCACAAAGAGCTGTAAAAAATCCTGCTGCCACAAGCCCACCCGGCAGTTCAGCGGATCCACGAAAGAAACCGCCTCTGGTAGGAAGGACTCCAGCGCCTCAAGCTCCACCGCCAGCCGCCATACCAAAACGCAGGCAATGCCAATCGGCAGCGGCCCTACCCGGCTGCAATACTGCCGCACCGCTTCTCCGGGTGCCGTGCCCAGCATGACATTCGTCTGAGTTCCCTCATTGAGGATGTCCAGCACACGCGGGAGCGAAGGAAAATAGGCACCCAGCATGGAAGAGAGCCAGATAGTTTCCGCCCGCATGAATGACTGCCGCACCAGCCATGGACCACCCGCTGGGCTAAATTCCTCACACCCAAGGCCTGTGTTTGGCGAAGCTGATGGTTGTGATTTGATCGGAAGGGCAGTTTTCACGATCAAAGATCGGAGCTGGGACATTGCAGAGATGACGAGCGAAGATTTAGATTAACGGAAAGCACACGTTGTTCCATTACACGCACAAGGTGAAACGGAAGAAGATAGTTCTGTAACAAAATCTGCGGAGAATTCTCAAATTCACAGAGAATACCTAGGTTTCCAATGAACCTCCTCTTCTTGAAGCCGAATTCATCTTTTTCGATTCGAGGCTCAAACCAAAAATTAATTCACAATCTCAGCTCGTTGATCCGATGCATGACTTCATCTGCTAGGGACTGATAGAGTTCTTTGCCAGTTTCAGCGGAGTTCTTCAAATCAGGCTGCCAAAGGTCGCCGACGACGAGCGTGATCTTGGAGGGACGCAGGGTCTTGGCATCTCGCGGGAATGCCTCGTAGGCACCAAAAAGCCGCACCGGCAGCACCGGAGCCCTGCCTTTGGCAATGAATAGACCCACGCCGGCTTCGGCCGAATGCGGCACGCCATCGTGACTGCGGGTGCCTTCGGGAAACATGAGCAACTTGTGCCCCTCACGCAGCAAACGAATGGTGGTTTTGAGCGAGGCGGCGTCGGGTTTGTCACGATCTACCGCCAGCACCTGCCAACTGCGCAGAATCTTGGCGACCAGGGGATTCGCAAAGAGCGTCTTCCGGGCAAAGGAGTAGATCTTCTCATCGAAGGCGATGCCCACCATGGGTGGATCGAGAAAGCTGACGTGATTGCAGGCGATGATGGCTGGACCCGAGAACTGGAGTTTTTCCACACCGACCACGCGGTAATCAAACAATCCATGGGCGAGCTCGCGAAAGATGCGATGACCAAGCCAGTAGGAGATATTCATTTTCCGTTCGTGGTTAGGATAGTTGAAGCGCGGCGATCACCTGATCAACGGCCTGATCGAGGGTGATGTGGGAATTGTCGATGACGATGGCACCTACAGGAATGACAAGCGGGCTGTTTTTGCGCTGTTTGTCAATACGATCACGTTCGGCAATCTGATCGGCACGGCCCTGGGCACCACGCCTGCTCGCGCGCACCTCCTCACTGGCATCCACATAGATTTTGTGCGGACTCTCGGGAAAAACCACGGAGCCTATGTCGCGCCCTTCCATCACCAGCGGGCCGATCGCGGCCAGCGCACGCTGTTCGGCCACAAGGCGGTCCCGCACCCCATCGACGCTGGCAATGAATGACACCGCGCGATTGACAGGATCACTGTTAAGTTCAGCCTCAGTGGGTGTCCGCCCAGAGACGCAGACCTCGGTTTTCCCCTCAACGACGGGTGATTCAAAGACAATCTCCGCAGCAGCGGCACGCACGGCATCTGCATCCTGCGGGTTCACCCCAGCTTGCAGCACTGCCCAGGTCATGGCGCGGTACATATTGCCAGTGTTGACGTACGTGCGGCCCAGTCGCTGTGCCACCAAGCGCGCGATGCTGCTTTTGCCGGAAGCAGCCGGACCATCAATCGTGATCACGGAATGCGCCGCACTCATGATTTGGCACGATTCATTTTATCCACCAGCGGCTGCGGGACGGTGGACATGACAGGAATTGGCCGCGCTCCGGAGTCGCCATTCAGAAAGAGGTCGAGATGCCGCTCAAAACCTGGATAGGAGGTGCCGATGCACTCGGTGCCCTCCAGCGTGGTGGTGCCTTCAGCAAACATGCCAGCGACGAGGAAGGCCATGGCGATACGGTGGTCACCGTAGCAAGGCAGCGTCGCTCCCTGCAGTTTGGCCCCGCCCTCGATCTCCATGCCATCCGGGTGTTCGGTCACGGTGACGCCCATGAGGCGCAGATTCGAGGCGACGGCAGCGATCCGATCCGTTTCTTTGACCCGCAGTTCAGAAGCATCACGGATCAGCGTCTTGCCACGGGCCAGTGCTGCAGCAACCGCCAAAATCGGCAGTTCATCAATGACATTGGGGATCTCGGCCCCGCCGATGACAGTCGCGTTCAAATCACCCCCGCGAACGGTGATGTTGCCTCGGGGTTCGCCTTCGGAGTGCGTTTCGGAACTGGTCACCAAGGCCCCCATGCGCAGGAGCACATTAACGATACCCGTGCGGGTGGGATTCAGTCCGACATTATTGATGGTGATTTGGGATCCTGGCGACGCTGCTGCGGCGACCATCCAAAAGGCAGCGCTAGAAATGTCTCCCGGCACCATAATGTCGTTGGCCCGAGGTTCCTGACCGCCATAGACACTGACGCAGTCGTCCTCACGCAGCCATTTGATGCCGAAGTGCGTGAAGAGGCGCTCGGTGTGATTACGAGTCGCCACCGGCTCCACCACCGTCGTCTTGCCGGAAGCATAGAGTCCCGCCAGCAAAATGGCGCTTTTCACCTGGGCACTGGCGACAGGGAGCTTGTAGTAAATGGATTTCAAGGGAGCGCCTTGAATCGTCAGCGGTGCGCAAATTTTCTCGCCCTGCCCCGTGATCTTCGCCCCCATCTGACCAAGCGGATCCGCGACACGCTTCATCGGGCGTTTGGAGAGCGAGGCATCGCCAAACAGCTCGGTTTGGAAGTCCTGGCCCGCGAGGATGCCGGAGAGCAGGCGGATGGTGGTGCCGGAGTTGCCGCAATCGACGGGTTGATTCGGCGCTTTCAATTTCATGCCGTTGCCGGTGATGGCCAGTTTCACCAAGCCGACGCCTTCAATTTCCTCCAGCGGCTCCATGGTGGCACCGAGAGCCTGCATGGCATGCACGGTGCAAAGGCAATCCTCACTGGGCAGGAAGCCGTCAATGATGGTGGTGCCCTTCGCGAGTCCGGCAAACATGGCGGAACGGTGGGAAATGCTTTTGTCACCAGGGACGGTGATTTCGGCGGGAATACTTTTGAGTTTCTTCGACTTGAGGCTGGCCATGATCTTCAGACCGCCGGGAGGAGGTCGCGCAGGGCTTTGGCCTGAGCGAGAAATCGGCGGAGAGCTTCTTCGTCCATGGTCTGGAGCATTTCAACAAGCTCTAGCAGCTCAGAAGCAGCATCTTGCAGGGCGGCAACGACCTCCGAGCGGTTTTGCATGAGAATCCCGGCCCACATATCGGGATCGCCGCCAGCGACGCGAGTGGTGTCACGAAAGCCGCCAGCGGAGCTGTCGAGCACCCGCGTGTCCTTTTTGAGCGCCGCCAGAGTCGTCAGCACCGCCATGGTATGCGGCAGGTGCGAAATGCGCGCCACACAGTGATCATGCTGCTGCGGTGCCATCTCCTGGATGCGGCAGCCCAGCTTGAGCCAAAAAGTGCGCAATCTGCTAAGATGCTCCGGCTTGGTGTGCGCGGTTGGCGTCAAAATGCAGGCCGCCTGATGAAACAAATCGCCGCGCGCGTGGGCCAAGCCAGTGTGCTGGGAGCCTGCCATGGGGTGGCTACCAAGAAAAGCCGCCTTGGTGGGCATAAAAATAGCCTCCAATTCGCGAACCACCCCGCCTTTGACGCTTCCGACATCGGTGATGATCAAATCATCCGCCAAGTCGCAGGCGGCAATCTGCTGTGCAATGCCTGGCATGTGCTGGATGGGCATGCACAGCACCACCAACGAAACTCCCTGGATGACGGCGGCGATGTCAGTGCTGGCCGTGACGCCTGGAAGCACCAGAAGAACCTCATCCACCGCCTCCTGACGCCTCGCCCAGACGCGGACCTCCAGGCCCGGCATACGCTGCTGGATCGTTTTGACCAGAGATCCACCGAGCAGGCCGGGGCTGAAAATGGCAATGGAACGTTCGACGGACACGCAATGGAGAGTAAATGCCATCCTATGGTGCCGCCAGACTCAGTCAGGACAACCCAAAGGACCGAAGCTGGACCAGGTTCAACAAGCAGGAAAGAGAGCGCGCAGAGCCGAACTCAGGGCACCCGAAAGATTTTGCCAGTGTAGGGGCACTTGGCCTTTTGACCAGACTGGAAGTCACGCACGTCAATGGACTGACCATTCGGATCAAACGGGCTTTTCACAAAGCCGGGTTTACCCGTGATGCGAGTGGCGTAGGGGATCTCGGCTGGCGCAGGTGGCGGGGTCGGAGCCGCAGGCGGCGTGCTGCCAGGAGGAGTCACCTGAATCGGCGGCGGTGCCGTCGGGTTTTCCGTTGTTGGCGGCACAGTTCCATTCTCTGCCGTCACCGGTGCGTTGGGATTGGGAGGCTGCACCGCTGCCGCTCCATTGGGGTCCGTCGGAGGGACGTTGTCAATATACGGCGTCTGCTCCTGAGCGACTCCATAACGAGGCGGCACATCCAGCGAGCGACCACGACCGCCGCGCGGTGGTGGTGGATTGGGGTCACTGCATGCCGTAAAGCTTGAAGTGATCGCGATCAGCAAGGATGCCTGCAGGAGACGTTTCATGGCGAGTTCAGTGGGGGAAATTCGTCGAAAATCAAGCATTCACACGCATGGGCATCAGCACATAGAGGAAATTCGTGCCGCTACGCAGCACACCCGGGCTGATTTCATCAATCAGATGCAGATGCACCTCGTCGGCACTCAGATTGCGCAGCGGGGCCATCGCAAATTCTGGATTGAAGGCGATGGTGATGGACGCGCCTTTGTAGTTGATGGCTACCGTCTCACGCGCCTCCCCGACATCAGGAGATGTGGCGACAATTTCCACGCTGCCGGGCGTGAAGATGAATTTGATCGAATTTGATTTTTCGGTGACCAGCAAGGAAACACGCGAAATGGCCCGCAGGAAGGCTTCGCGTTCCAGCGGAATGCGCTCCTTGGATTCACCAGGAATGACCTGCCGATAGTTCGGGTAGTTGCCGTCAATGAGCTTGCTGACCAGCAGGCTCTCACCAAGATCAAATCCCACCTGGGAGCCGGTCACACGAATGGCCACCTCGCCGGAGTCTCCCAGAAGCCGGGAAAGCTCATTCACAGCCTTGGTAGGCACAATGATGTCGATCTCCTGGCTTTGCGGGAACTCAAGTTCCTGCTCGACCATCGCCAGACGGCGGCCATCGGTGGCGACCATGGTCAGCGCGTTGTCTTTGAAGGAGAACAGAATACCATTGAGCACGTAGCGCGTTTCGTCCGTGGAAATGGCATAGCTGGTCTTGCGCAGGCAGTCACGCAGCACCTGCTGCTCCATGCGGAATTCACGCGCATCCTCGAAACGAGGTAGGGCTGGAAATTCCTCGCTGGTGAGCCCCAGCACTTTGAAATAACTCGGGCCGCTGCGGATGGAGGCCACGTTTTTCTCATCGACCTTGACCTCAATTTCCTCCGCTGGCAGTTCGCGGACGATGGTGGCAAGTCGGCGTGCTGGGAGGGTAGTGGCACCTGGCTCATCAACCTCGGCTGGAACCGAACAGGTCACTCCGACATCTAGATCGGTGGTAGTGAGTTCGAGGACTCCGTCCTTCGCCTTCAGCAGCACATTGGAGAGAATGGCGAGCGTGGTACGCGAACTGACCACATGCTGGACCTGGTTGATAGCGTCCAGAAAGGATTCTTTGCTGATGGTGAACTTCATATAAAATGCCTGCTGTGGGTCGATTTGTTAACAAACCCCGATGAAACGGCAAGGATATTGAGCGGAAAAATCAGAGTGTCTAACTCCAATCTGCGTTCATTCACTTTCATGCGGTGTGATTTGTCATGAGGAAAACTCCATTTGGCACCCTTGGATAGCGCCAGATTTCGGTCATTGGCATGCCTGGGCTGGAAAAAAAGGCAGGGCGATTGAGGAGAATTCATCAAACCGTAGGCTTCAGTGAAGGTAGCGCAAGCCTGCTTCTATTTTCATAATCGCCTGTACAACCAGAGTTAATCACCCAAATCTGCGCGAGATTTGGTGGAGCATAGCGGGTTCGAACCGCTGACCTCCTGCATGCCATGCAGGCGCTCTACCAACTGAGCTAATGCCCCGGAAAAAAACCGGCTCCCCTGGTTTTGGGGAGCCGGAGACTAGCAAAGCGGTCTGTTTTGACAAGTGCTATTTCTTCTTCTTTGAATCACCACCTTTGGTCGCGGCGGGTTCCTGCACTGGTGCTGCTCCTGCTGCGGCGGCGCCCTGTGGCTTCGGCAGCTTTTCGAAGATCTTCTTCGCCTCGGACTTGTCGGCGTCACTCATCTTGCCTTCGAGCTGCTTCAGCACATTGGCGGTGACATCGATGTCGGCCTTGTTGCCGCTCTTCTGGGCGAGTTCATCTGCCTGCTTGGCATAGGCCCAGGCGCGGGGAAACTCGGGGGTGCCAGGGACGGTGCCCACGGCATACAGATTGGCGAGACGCAGCATGGCCAGGGCTACGCCCTGCTGAGCTGCATCCGTGTAGTGGCCTGCGGCCACCGAGCGGCTCTGACGCACGCCTGCACCCTGCTCATAAATGATGCCAAGCGCGATCTGCGCAGGAGCATAATTCATTTCTGCTGCACGCTCATACCAGCCTTTGGCTGCCACCACGTCCTGAGTGACTCCGGTGCCGTTGGCATACAGACCAGCAAGACGGTTCATGGCCTGGGGGATACCAGCCGTGGAGGCTTTCATCAGGAAGGCGAATGCCTTGGCGGGGTCTTTGTCCACCACGGTGCCGGTTTCATAGTACACGCCGACGTTGTAGAAGGCTTCGGCCAGATTGTTCTGAGCGGCCAGACGATAGAGGTCGAGAGCGCTTTTCGGATTCGGCTGGATCAGGATGTTGTCCTTGTCGTCACGCTTGCCTTTGGGGTCTTTGATGATGCCCGACTCAAACGCATTGCCGAGGCGGAAGAGCGCCTGGGGATCCTTGCCATTGGCGGCCTGGGTGTAGTACTCAAATGCCTTGGTCACGTCCTGCTTCACATCTGCGCCATCAACGCCGACACCGTTTTCATAAATCTGGCCGAGGATGCGATTTGCAGCGGCAAGGCCTTTTTCAGCGGATTCTTTGAACAGCTTCAAAGCAGCAGCCACGTCCTTCTTCACGAGTTTCGGGCTTTCCTTCGTGTCAGGATCGCCATTCAGGAGACGGGCACCATAGGTGCTCAGAGCAACGGCACTGCCCTGTGTGCCAGCGAGGATGAGGTTGTCGAGCGCCTTCTGCGGGTCGGCGGTCACGCCGTCCACTCCAGCGGAATACAACTGCGCGAGGCCCAGTGAGGCTTCGCCGTCACCAGCTTTGCTGCCTTTTTCCAGCAGTTCCTTGGCTTTTGCAGCGCTCTTTTCGACCACCACAGTGCCTTTTTCACCTTCAGTGACGCCTTGCAGATGGAGCTGAGCCAGCATGCGGCGGGCCACTTTGTTGTCAGCCTTTTCAGCTTCCATGATCAGCTTGATGGCTTCCTTCACGGCTTCTGGGTTTTGCGCACCAGCCTGCATCAGCACCTGAGCGAGCTCAGATTTAGCAAGTACCTGGCCTTTGTCGGCGGCCTTGCGGAACAGAGCAGCAACTTCATTGATGTTCGCACCGCTGAGCACTCCCCAATGGGCCAGTGCGTAAATAGCGTCTTTGTCTTCCTTCTGCGCCAGCTCGCGAATCTTCGCGACGGCATCATTGAAGGACTTGTTCACATCCACATCTGAGGTCCCTGGGCTTGACTGAACTTTTTTCTGATCAGCTTCAAGGGAGGTGAGGATGTCGGTGAACTCTTTCGAGGCTCCAGGCATGTCGGCAGTGTCGATGCCAGCGACCGCGACAAGAGCCGCGAGTTTAAGTTTGAGGGCTGTAAGTAACATATTTGGTTGTTATTTGGAGGGGCGTTTGACCCGACAGATCGGGAACGGTTCATTTTTCGCCAGGAACCACACTCACATCAAGTTTTTGCTCAAAGTATATTATTCGCCTCCACACAATCTCACACACAAACTTCAAAGGGTGCGGCGTTGACGCGATTTTGCCAAAACATCCCAAAAGGCACCAAATCGGGTCCCATCATGGTTGAGCACGGCATTGACGCGATTCCCCCACCCTGCCATCCTGAATGCCCTCCATGGCCGAAAACACCACTCCTACCGCGACAGCATCTGCACCACCCACCGGTGACACCGCACCTGCAAAGGGCCGCGAGAAATTTAAAAAGCGCAACGAGATCCCCACTGCGGAGGAACTGCTCGCCTCATTCAATCGCGCCCTGCCTTTCAGCGACGAAGCCGAAAAAGGCGTCCTCTCCTGCCTGCTGCAGGACCCCGTTGAACGCCTCAGCGAGTGCCGCGTGAGTCTGCCTGCCCTGGCTTTTTATCACGACGCCAACCGCACCATCTACGAAAAGCTGCTGGAGTTTTACGACAAAAATCTTCCCGTCGATCCCGTCACCCTGACCCACGCTTTGCGTGAGCAAAACCTGCTCGACAAAGTCGGCGGTGCGGCCGCCATTTCGGAGCTCTTTGCCTTCGTCCCCATCCCCTCCCACTTCCCGTATTATAAGAAGATCGTGCTCGACAAGCACATCCTACGGGAGCTCATCCATGCCAGTTCGCTGAACATCCATCACGCTTATGAGCACGGCAAAGAGCAGATGGATGAAAACATCGACACCCTCATCGATCACGCCGAGCAGCGCGTGCTCGCCGTGCGCGAATCCACCGGCTCCAAGGAAGGCATCAAGACCCTCGCCACCCACGTCATGGATGCCATCGACAGCATCCAGTACATGCTCGAGCACCCCGGCCAGTTGCGCGGCCTCTCCACCGGCTACAGCAAGCTCGACGCCATGAGCTCCGGCCTCCAGGGCGGTGAAATGTTCGTCATCGCCGCCCGCCCTTCCATGGGCAAAACCTCCCTCGCCATGAACATCGTCGAACACATCGCCGTGGACTGCAACACCCCCTGCGTCGTCTTCAGCCTGGAAATGAGCGCCACCATGCTCGTTCGCCGTCTCCTCGTCTCCCGCGCACGCCTCAGCATGCAGGACCTCTCTCGCGGCCTGCTCTCCCGCGCTCAGCAGGACGCCCTCGCCAAGGCCACCCGTGATTTGCAAAAGGCGCAGATCTTCATCGATGAAACCCCCGGTCTCGACATCATGGAGATGCGCGCCAAATCACGTCGCCTCAAAAAGCAGCACGGCATCCAGATGATCATGATCGATTATCTTCAGCTCGTCACCTCCCAGAGCCGCCGCGCCAAAGACAACCGTCAGATCGAAATCGCCGAAATCTCCGCCGGCATCAAGGGCCTCGCCAAAGAACTGAACGTCCCCATCATCGTCCTCGCCCAGCTCAACCGCGCCGTCGAATCCCGCAAAGGCCAGCGCCCCGTGCTCTCCGACCTGCGCGAATCCGGTTCCATCGAACAGGACGCCGACATGGTCGGCCTCCTCACCCGCTCCGACTACGCCGGAGCCAAGATGGAAGTCGAAGACGAAGAGGCCGAAGAAAAGAAAAAGGGCGAAGCCATGCTCATCCTCGCCAAAAACCGCAACGGCCCCACCGACGACGTCCTCCTCCGCTTCATCGACCACGCCATGCGCTTCGTCGAGCGTGCCGAAGAAGCCGAGTCCCCATAAAGCCACAGCGCCTCTTGAGTACGTTGTTCACGCTTCAGCGTGTGGCTTGGGTACGTTGTTCACGCTTCAGCGTGTCCGGGAGCGCAGGAGCACGCTAAAGCGTGAACAACGTACCCATTCAATCATCCCAGCCCGCACCATAATCCAGGATGGGAAACGCCCTCCAAACCCGCACCGCCTCCTCACGCCCCACAGCAGCCAAATAATCCGGCGCACTGCTGAACGGCCAGTCCTGCCAGTGATCCACGTACCCGTGTCGTACAGGATTGTGATGAATGTAGTTCAGCGTGGCCCAAAAATGCGCGTTATTGCGAATGGCACGGTCCGCCGGGGCGCACCACACCCTGCGTCCACGCAGCGCATCTTCGCCATTCCACGCAAAGGAGGTGCGACCATGCAGCCTGCCAAGCGCCGTGCTCACCGGCTTCAAGTCCGGCACATCCACCAGCAAATGGTAGTGATTGGGCAGCAAGCACCATGCATGAGTCATGACACCCGCTCCGGCCAGCGTGCTGAGCAAATCAGCACTAAATGCCTGCATCCGCGCGGGTGAACTGCCAACGATCGCCGCATGCTCATAACACGCCGCCGTCAGATGAAAAAGCGCCGGACCTTCAATGAAATGCGGCGGGCTATGCCATGGCCGACTCAGTCGCTGACGGCACTGCAACAACGCAGCCCGATCTTCGACCGAGAGTTTCCGCCAGCGGTACATGAGTTTGGTACGTTGTTCACGCTTCAGCGTGTGGCTTGGGTTCGTTGTTCACGCTACAGCGTGCGGCTTGGGTTTGTCATTCACGCTCTACTTCTTCAGCAAATCACGAATTTCCGTCAGCAGCACAATATCTGCCGCCGGAGCAGGCGGGGGAGCAGCCGCCTCATCCTTTTTCATCTTGGCCAGCAGCGTGTTCACCGGCTTGACGATGACAAAGAAGATGACCGCTGCGGTGATCAGGAAACCAATGACCGCATTGATGATCATGCCGATGTCGAGCATGTTGGCCGTTTTCTCGCCTTTTTCATTGATGAACTCGCCGATCTTGAAGCCCAGGGAGACATTCGGATTGCCGCCGATGGCTTTGAGCAGGGGTTCAATGATCCCTTTGGTAAACGCGGAGACAATGGTGCCAAACGAAGCACCAATGATAACACCGGTGGAAAGATCGACGACGTTGCCTTTGAGGATAAAAGCTTTGAATTCTTTGAGCATGGCGTGGGGATGATGAGGTGAATGTGACCGGTTCGTGGAACCGGCCACTTTCTAACCCCATCAGCAGGCATCAGGCCAGCATAAAAATTCGGCAGTGGGTCAGTTTGAATCAAACTCCAAAAATTGGTTCCTTATCCGTGCTGCTCGTGCAATCCGTGGTTGAAAAATCTGAACTGACCCGCTGCCAAAAAATCGCATCACACTTCCTGCGCCACCCGCCAGCTCTCGGCATCCAGGTTCTCCTTCAAATGACGGAAACTGGTGGCGATGCGTTCACGCGTGATCTTGCCGAAGAAGCGCACCAACCGCACCAGCTTGTCGATTTCAACCTCAGGCATGGATGAGTCGTTCACCTTGCTCTGGGCATGGGCCAGCGTGCAGCCCCAGACAAACAATTCGGCTCCCACATCGACAAAGTGGCCTAGCAGCACCTGACGCTTTTCGAGTTTGGGACCGTTCAGCGCCATCGCAAGAAACAGCCGGCGTGCCAGCACCCGGCTCAACCGAGCGACGGCATCCAGCTCGAATTGCAGAGACGGATGCAGCAGATCCTTCGCGTCTCCAGCTCCGAGCGGCAACCATTTCAGCGGGTACCACGTGGCGTAGAACCGGGCGGCACGCAGAGCGGCCTTCGCACGCACCTTCCACGGCAGGGTGGGGTTCACCGCTTCCGCGCCGAGATTGAGGTGCGGCTCCAGCGCCTCACGCGCGATGAAGAGCCGCATGATCTCGCTGCTGCCTTCGAAGATGGTATTGATGCGCGAATCGCGGAACAGACGTTCAACAGGTTCGGGCACGTCCCCGCGTGCCTTCAATGAAGCCGCAGTTTCAAAGCCACGACCACCGCGCATCTGCATCGTGTCGTCCATGATGCGCCAGGATTTCTCGCTGCCCCAGAGCTTACCGATGGCGGCTTCGAGGCGGACGTCGGCGTGCTTGTCGCGATCCACCATGGCCGAGACATAGCGCACGATGCTTTCCATGGCGAAGGTGTCGGCAGCCATGCGGCTAAGCTTGTCCGCAATGGCTGCATGGCGGCCAATCGGCTGGCCCCACTGCTCACGCGAGCGCGCCCAGCGTTTGCTGATTTCCAAGCAGCGCTGCGACAGCCCCGTGCAGGCGGCGGGCAACGTGATACGACCCGTGTTCAACGTCGTCAGCGCCACCTTGAGCCCGCGTCCGACACCGCCCAGCACATTCGCAGCGGGCACTCTCACGTTGTCGAAGTGAATGACACCGTTGTAGAGCGCTTTGAGCCCCATGAAGCGGCAGCGGTGCAGGATCTCCACCCCCGGCCAACTGGTCTCAACAATGAAAGCCGTCGTGGCATGCGGCTTCTCCGCAGTGGGAGTTTTTGCCATCACGACGATCAGCCCAGCTTTCGTCCCATTCGTACACCACAGCTTTTCCCCGTTGAGGATGTAGTGCTCGCCGTCCGCATCGAGCCGAGCCACCGTCTTCATCCGTGCAGGATCTGACCCCACATCGTTTTCCGTCAATGCAAAGGCGCTGATCTCACCTTTGGCGCAGCGCGGCAGGTATTTGGCCTTCTGCTCTTCAGTGCCAAACAGAATGAGCGGCTGCGGCGCACCGATGGACTGATGCGCAGACAGCAGCGCCGCGAGATTGCCGCAGCGGCTGCCCAGCAGCATGGCCGCACGCGAATAATTCGTCTGCGAGAGACCGAGTCCGCCATATCTGACGGNAATCTTGATGCCGAAGGCACCAATCCGTGCCAGTTCGCTCAGCAGCACCTCGGGAATCTCGCCAGTGGCGTCGATCTCATCGGGATCAGCATACTGATCAAGGACTCGCTCAAGCCGATGCAGGAAAGCATCTCCCTGGTCGTGATCTTCGACGCTTTGTTTCGGAAACGGCAGCAGCTTGCCAAAATCCGGCTCGCCAAAAAAGATACCGGCGGCGATTCCGGTGTTGCGGCGTTCATCACGCGCGGCTTCTGCCATTTCGAGTGCGGCACGCTGGCCCGCATTCATGCGGGAGGTGTCGATGAGGGTCTTAGCTTCGGGCTTGGTTTCTTCCAGAGTCGTTTTCATGGCTTTGTTCTCCAGTTGAGGGTGATTTAATAATCAATGATGCCCGTATCCCGGGCGAAAGTGATGGGGCCGCCACGAAACGGCGGGTAGCCGGTGCCAAGCACCATGGCCAGATCGATGTCATCCGCGTTGCGGGCGATGCCCTCCTTGAGGCAACGCATCGCCTCCTGGCTGATGAGCAACGCCAGATTGGTCTGGATGCTTTCGTGTCTCGGCAGATCGGAATGCGTCGCGGGCGCAATCTCTTTCCCCTTCTCATACCGGTAGAAACCCTGCCCCGTTTTTTTACCGAGATGACCTGCGGTGACCATCTTGTCGAGTGCATCCGTGTGCGGAAAACGATCCGGGAATGCAGTAGCGAGCGTCTTAGCCACATGTACAGCCACATCGAGTCCGATTTCATCCAGCAGGCGCATCGGCCCCATCGGCATGCCAAATTCGAGCATAGCGTCGTCGATGTCCTTCACTGAAATGCCGCTCTCATGCAAGCGCACCGCTTCCATCAGGTAGGGCACCAAAATGCGGTTCACCAGAAATCCCGGACTGTCTTTGACGACCACCGGCGTCTTGCCGAGCTTTTGCACAAAACTGACCGCCGTAGCGAGCACGTCCGGTGCGGTTTCGGGCAATGTGATGATTTCCACCAGCGGCATGCGATGCACCGGATTGAAGAAATGCAGGCCAATGACGCGCTCAGGATGCGGCACCGTTTTTGCTAAATCCGACACAGAAAGTGCGCTGGTATTGGTGGCCAAAATGGTGTCCGCCGAAACCCTTGCGGCAAGATCTGCAAAGATCTTCTTCTTCAACTCCATGCTCTCCGTTGCAGCTTCAATCACCAAATGGTGCCGATTCAGCGGCACCGGCACATGGGTGGTGCTGATATGATCGAGCATGTCCCGCGCCTGCACCTGGGTCACCAGCCTTCGGCGCGTGGCGTCTGAAACGAGGCCATGAATCCGTTCCAGTCCACGCGCGAGGCTGTCGTTGGTGACGTCCGTCATTAGCACCCGGATGCCACGCGAAGCTAAGATATGCGCAATTCCAGCCCCCATTACTCCCGCACCGATGACGGTGGCATCGTAAATGGGCAGTGCCGTCCCACTGGAAGCAGGACGCTTGTTGGCTTCTTCGCGCTTGAAGAAAAGGTCGATCAGCCGGGCTGAGTCGTGGCTTTGGATCAGTTCAGCCACGGCGTTGCGTTCAAGCAGCAGCCCGGATTCGATTTCTCCGCGAACCGCACGCGTAACAACTTCCACGGCCTTGGTGATTGAAGGATAGAGACCCCGTGTCTTGGCGAGCACCTTGCGTTTCGCCATGATGCCAATGATTGCAGAGAAGAGGTTTTCAAACCGGAACTGTAGACCCGGACGTTTTTGACGCACGAGGCGGCGGGCCAATGTTTCCAGATTCTCCATCGCCACGACGTGGCTGACGAGTCCCGCATGTTTTGCGGCGCTGGCATTGAGCAGCTTACCGGTGGTGATGAGGTCGAGTGCCTTGCGCACACCAACGATGCGCGACAACCGGGTGGAGCCGCCCCAGGCAGGCAGAATGCCGAGCTGTGTCTCAGGCAGGCCGATCTTGGTGCTTTCGTGATCACTGGCGATGCGCCAGTCGCAGGCCAGAGTGACTTCAAATCCGCCGCCCATGCAGGCTCCGTGAATCGCGGCAACCTTTGGAATGTCCAGCCGGGCTAAGCGTTCAAACACGGCTTGTCCGAGCCAGATGAGGTCATTCACCCGGACATGCTGCATGCTGCGGATGGCCTTGATGTCAGCACCGGCGATGAAAATGCGCTCTTTAGCGCTCCGCAGCACCAAGGCTTTGGCGCGGGTGTCGTGTTCGATGGTTTCAAGGATGTGGTTAAATTCGCGCAGAGTTTCCTCGTTCCAGACATTGACGGACGATTTGGGCGAATCAAATGTGACCCAGGCGATGCCATCGTGGTCAATATCGAGGCGGAAATGTTTCAGCGGCACGGGATGACCGTGAATGATGTCCTCCAGGACATGTGGCGGATCGTGGATGATTGAGGGGCAGTTGAGGAAAGTTTTCATGGCTTTGAGTTGGATGAGAATGTTCTGTTTAAAATTCATAATGCTTCGAGGCAGGCCGCCATTCCCTGCCCGCCTCCGACGCAAAGGCTGATGACGGCGCGTTTGCCATCGTTGGCATGCAACTGGTTCAGCGCTGTCTGAACAAGGCGCGCACCAGTGGCTCCCACGGGATGGCCTAGGGCGATGGCACCGCCGCAGGCATTGATCTTCGCAGGATCGAGTTCACCCAACGGAGCCTCCAGTCCGGCACGGCGGGCGCTGGCGGGATCGGCAAGGCATTTCATGACTGCCAGCACCTGGACGGCGAAGGCTTCGTTGATTTCGAAGACATCCGCTTCATCCAGTTTCCAGCCGCTGCGATGCAATGCAGCGTCCAGCGCACGCACCGGGCCGAGGCCCATGCGCGCAGGGTCACAACCGGTGGCCGCATAACTGACAAGGCGTCCCAGCGGTTTCCAGTTGTGCGCCGCAGCGGCTTCCTCGGTGGCTACAAGCAGGGCCACTGCGCCATCGGTGATCTGGCTGGAGTTGCCTGCGGTCACACTGCCAGTGACAGTGTCAAAGAGCGGTTTGAGTTTGCCGAGCTTTTCAAGGCTGGAGTCGGGGCGGATGCCGTTGTCTGTCCCAATGACGTTGCGACCGAGCACCGGTGCGATCTCCTGATTGAGCAGGTGATTCGCCTGCGTGGCGCGCAGATGACTGCGCATGGCAAAGGCGTCCTGCATCTCGCGGGTGATGCCAAATTCACGCGCCAGCACTTCGGCGGTCTGTCCCATGTTCAAATTCGAAACGGGGTCTGTCAGACCGAGCTTGAGGCCGATGACAGGCGCAAAGTCAGCCGGGCGAAAATGCAGCGCAGCTCTGGCTCGACCACTGAAGTCCCGCGCCCGGCTCAGGGCGGTGAATTTTTCCACCGCAGGCCGTGAAAAATAGAACGGCATGCTGCTCATGCTTTCCGTCCCGCCGACCACAAAGACCTCGCCCTGTCCTGCGCACATCTTCGCATGCGCGAGAGTCATCGCCTCCAGTCCTGAGGCGCAATTGCGATGCACGGTCATGGCCGGTTTCGATTCCGGCAATCCTGCGCGTAGCGCGATGACACGGGCGATGTTCATCGCTTCTGGCGGTTGGCCGACACAGCCGAAGATGGTTTCATCGACCAGCATTGGGTCTATACCAGTGCGGGTGAGTAGTGCCGAGACGGCGTGACGACCCAGTTCAACTGCATCGAGATGAGCGAGATCGGTGCCAGCGCGCGAGAACGGCGTGCGAGCGGCGGCGACAATGACAAGTGAGGGAGTTTTCATGGCGTTAGGAGCTGAGTGCCACATGAACTGCGGCGGGTTTGGCTTTGGGGCGATGATCGACGAGTTTTTCCTCCTTCAGGAGGCGGCCAACGCCGAGCAGATCGCGCAATTCGTTCAAAGTATGGAAATGGAGTCCGTTCGGCGTGATCTCCGTGGCTTCGTGAAAGCGGCGGGAAACGGCGAGTTCGAGCTCGGATTCGCGCACACCGGTTTCAGCGGTGAGATGCAGATGCACTTCATCCATTTCGAGCGGGTCGTCATGGCGCTTGCGCAGTTCGATCTGCCAGGCGGCGATGCCTTTTTGATCATCCAGTAGATGTTCGAGCAGGTTGAAGTTCACCAGCGTACCCTTCAGCTTGTCCATGTGCAGCTCACGCACTTCGCTGACGCGTGAAATGGGGCCGAGCAAGCGCGGACAGGTGCGGCCACAGTTGGGGCACTTTTCCCAGGTCAGGCCACCTTCGGCGATGTCACCCGTGCGATACCGCAGCACGACGGTGCCACGGGCATTGAGCGGCGTGAAGACGATCTCACCAGGCTGGCCATCGGAAACGACCTCCCCCGTTTCAGGGTTGATCAGCTCCACCAGTCCAAGGTCCGGACTCAGGTGATAGCCGCTGGCTTCGTGGGATTGGCCGACGCATTCAGGAAAAGCCATTTTTGCCTCGGTGAAGCCATAAGTTGCCATGACATGTGTGTCCGGGCTGCCAAGCTGGGTAGCGAGATCGCGCAGACGGGCACGCAGGCCATCGGCGACTTTTTCACCGCCGAGTACGAGACGTTTTAAATTGGGCCACCGTCGGCCGGTTTCATAGGCCTCACGCAGCACATGGTAGATGAAGGTGGGCATGCCGATGAGGATGTCCGGCTGAATTTTATCGATGAGGCTGATGTTGCCATCGGTGCCGAGTGTCTTGCCGCCCCCGGTGCTCAGCATGAAGGTGCCGAAGCCCAGCCCCGCATGGTGCGCCAACCAGAAGGCAAGATGAGGAGCATAAGGGAAGAGATTGATGTGTTTAAAATCTCGCTGCGAGCGCCCGGCGAGCATCAGCCGACTGCCGCTGATGTCCAGGTTGTGGAGGTCATGCTTGGTGTAGAGAAACGGCACGGGATCCGACGAACGACCCGTGGTGCTGGTGAGCAGGATGGGGCGAAATTCAGCCTCAGCCTGCTCCTTCGCTGCCGCACGGCCATGCAGCAACGCGGTAAATATTATACCGGGTTCGCGACGAAGCACCGCCTCATCCGGCACGAGCACAAAATCACGCGGGTTGGCGAGATCCTTCTTCGATGTGAACGGCACGCGGCTCCAGTCCTCGAACGATTTGATGTCGAGCGGATGGATACCGTGCTCTTCAAACACGCGATGATAATGCGCGCTGAAGGGGATGACACGGAGGTGCAGATAGTCACGCAGCTGCTTGAGCTGCCAGTCATGCCAAGCCTCAGGCGGCGCGGCATTCCAATTGGGTGTGTTGTGGAGCAATTTCATGGCTGATTGTCTCCTGGTTGAGGTTGGTTGTGGTCTGAAGCAGAGCACGGATGGCAGGCAGTGCAGCGGTGGCGGCCTCACGACCGGCCTGCAGGTACTGCCCAAAATTTTCAAAGTCATGCCACGTCGAGGTGACAAAATGCGGATGGATCACCACATCGGCAGCGGCTTCCTCTTTGGCGATGAGATGCAACTGCGCCGCCATCAGAGCGCGGCGGAAGGTGTCCAGCACGTTCCCATAGGCGAGTAGGTTCACCTTGTGCCAGAAGCTGCGGAAGATGCGTGAAAACACATGAAAGGCGGGTTTATCGTCCGCCATGAAAGCGCGGTCGCCCTTGGCTTCGAAGTCTTCAGGTGCGGGCATGACGTTCACTGCAATTACGGCATCGAGATGGAAGCGTTTTTTGAGCAACCTTACCGGCAGTGGCTCAGAAGCGCCGCCATCCGTGTAGCGCCGACCATTCAGCCGGACGGGAGCACACACAGCCGGAATGGCCGCGCTGGCATGCACGGCATGGGAAACGATGCCAGAATCGAAGATGTGCGGCGCGAGACGGTCAAGATCCGTGGCGACAATGAGCAGCGGCTTGTCGAGGTCGGCAAAGGTCTTGTTTCCCAGATCGCGTTCGAGATGCCTGCGCAGCTTTTCACCACGAATCAGCCCTTCCGAAGGCGGGATGATGAAGTCCATCAGTGCTTTCAAAGTGGAGCGGTCTTTGATTTCTCTCGCGCGCTCCTCAAGCTGCCTGCCATTGAGTCCGGCGGCCCAGAGTGAGCCCACGTAGGCTCCCATACTGCACCCGGCAATGGCGGTGATGGGAATGCCCTCTTCTTCGAGCACCTGAATCACTCCCGCATGGGCCAGACCACGGGCACCACCACTGGACAGGGCCAGTCCAATCCGAGGTGCTTTATTCCCACCTGAGCCGTGCTTGGAGCTTTCTTCGGCACGACTCCATCCCCGGAAGGGAAGTTGGAGCTGGGTGTTCATAGCCTGCTGGGTTGTTATCCAATTCGACCCCTGCTTTGATAAAATAATTCAAAAAAAGTGGTTCTTTATGCATAAATAGACCGCCATGAACGATTCCGAACTCGACCGCATGCTCAAAAATGCCGCCACCACACAGGCGGCTGCTCCGCGTGGACTGGAGCAGATGATCATGGCGCGCGTGCGGGTCGATGACGGGCGGGCCAGACGCATGCGCTCGTTTGCGAAGTGGCTGCTGCTTCTTGCTGCCATCTCCGGCATGGTGACTGCGGGCGTGGTGGGCTGGGCCAGAGCATCGCAAGACACCACGCATACCGTGCCGCCAGCCATGGAATTGTTCCGTGCGGGGGGAGTACAATGACCTCGCGGGTAAAATGGCTGCTGATCTCGATGTTTTTCTCCGCCGCACTGGCCGGTGGAACTGCGTGGTTGGTCACGGACTGGACACTGCACCGCCATGGCAAAAGTCATGCGCACGATCACGCACCAACGGATCTGCATGCGTGGATGCATGAGCACCTGGACATCACCCCAGAGCAGCATGAAAAGCTAGAACCCCTTGAAGCGGAGTTTGAAAAGCTGCGGGTGAAACTGAAAGAGGAACTCCGTTTGGCCGATGTGGCGCTGGCCGAGACCATCCGTGATCCCAAGATGAACGAGGCGGCGATGAACTCAGCTTTGGAGCGGCTGAGCAAAGCGCAAGCGGCCCTACAGCGGGCCACGCTGGATCACTTTTTTGTCATGAAGCGCTACCTGCGCCCGGCGCAGGCCGAAAAACTTTTGAAATGGACCCATGACAGCCTCACCCGCGATTGATTCCCTGCTGCTGCCGCAGGTCGAAACCGCCGCTGACGATTCAGCGGAGGTGACGCACCTACGCGCCGCCCAAGCGGGCGAAATGGCCGCGTTTGAGTGGATCGTGCGGCAGCATGAGGAAAGGCTGTTCGGCTTCTGCTGTCGCTGGCTGCGCTGTGCCGAGGACGCACGCGAAGTCTGCCAGGATGCTTTTGTGCGTGCGTGGCAGGCGTTGCCTGAATTCGAAGGCCGGGCCAAGCTTTCCACCTGGCTGTATCAAATCGCGCTGAACCTGTGCCGTGACCGAGCGAAATCGCGCGCCTCACGCCAGCGCGAAAGCACTACCACGATCAACGACCTCGACCAGCCGCTGCCATGCCCTCAGAGCGCCCCAGATGCGAGTGCGGAATGGCAGAGCGAGATGCAGAAACTCGAACGCGGTTTGGCGCTACTACCGGAAAAACTGCGCACGGCGCTGATGCTCAGCGCGATGGAAGGCCTGAGCCATGAAGAGTGCGCCAAAGTGCTGAACTGCTCGGTGCGCGGCACGGAGGGGCGCATTTACCGCGCCCGGCAGCAGTTGCTGCGCTGGTGGAACGAAGAAGATCAACGTTGAGGCATAGCTGCCGCAGCAACGCCCAGCGCTTTTTCGATGGCCTGCACCGTTTCGGCACGCCAGCCAATGATGATGCCGGGAAACAACCCGCCTAAAACCAGGAAGACGACGCAGGCCGTAAGCGGCCAGCGTTCGCGTGGCAGCGCATCGGGAATGTCGATCACATGCTTGGGCAGGACCCCAAGGAACAGGATGCCGTAAAGTCGGATGAGGTTGATGGCATTGAAGGCCGAGGTCACCAGCAAAGTGATCCCAACAGCCGGATGATTGGCCAGCGTCCCATGGAAGATCAGCTCCTCGCCGCAATAGCTCAGCGTTCCAGGCAGGCCGATGAGAGCCAGCCCGCAGATCAGAAAAAAAGTAGCCAGGCGGGGTGCTTTGACCGCCAGCCCTAGATGCACCAAGGGATTCTCCGAACTGCTGACACGCACCTCCAGAACCCGCACGATGCAGATCAGCCCCGTCGAGGCTGCAGACAGAGCAAGCCAGTGAACCAGCGCCCCCGTGATGCCGGCGATGTTGGCAGCGGCAATGCCCGCGAGAATAAAGCTGGCTTGGCTGACATAAAGGAAGGCCAGCAGTCGTCGCGGTTTGGTTTCAGCAAAAGCCCGGATGCTGATGATACAGGCGGAAACGACGGCCAGAACGCTCAGAATATCGAACGCCTGCCTGGCGCTCTGCGGCAGTACTGATGCTTCGGAATGCGCGACGAGTAACACGCCAAGGTGTCCATTAAACAGCAGCGCCACGGGCAGCAGCGGGCCTTTTTCAAAGGCCTGCACGACTCCGGAATGCAGAGGAAACACCCCTTTGCGGCACATGACCGCCAGAATAATCAGCCCGAACGTCAGTGAGCCACCATGGGAGAGATTCCCAACAGTTTCCGCATGCATCACCGCGACTGCTGCCGTCAACGCCAAGCAACTGGCCAGGAGCAGACCAATCGCGAGTTTGGTAGAGTGCTGCACACCAAACATGCCCAACACAAACGGCAGACATGACAACCACCAGCCTGACAAAAGCGTGGTCCAGCCGGCGGCAGCGTAGGCTATCTGCGTCGCAAGAGAGATGATCAGCATCCCAGCCATGGCCCGGTGACCCGCATCGCGCTTGGGAGCCAGCTCCACAACCATGAGCGTTAACGCCGCATAAAAAGCCATCGGTACCGCATCCAAGGCATCGGCATCGAAACATGGCAGCAGAGGATCAAACAAGCGTCCATGCCCCACAGCGATGACTTCCCGGGCAGCGCCGAGGAAGCTCACAAAAGCTATGGCGGCGGCCAGTGCAGCAGGCTTGCGCGGCTGACCTGAACGCCAACTGGACACGACTCCACCCAGCAAGCACACCAGTCCGGTGGTGAGATAGGGCAGTGTCAGGTATTCCACAGGCATGTTTTATCTCAGGAAACTGGTGTCTCCACCACCTTGGCGGAAGGTTCGGCCTCTGGCTGCTGACGCGGAAATTTGGGTTCAAAAATAGCAAGCCAGCGCGCCAGCGTCAGAACGGGGGCCATGACCCAGCGTTCCACAATGGAGTCGTAGAATCCACGGCCAAGCGCCCAGCGGTAGAGCCAGATCTGCACGGCGGACGGCAGCAGGGATTCATAGTGACTGCCGGTAGGGCTGAGTTTGCCACCTGCAGCGGCGTGGACTCGGTGGTAGTCCCGCAGCATGGAGGGGGCGCGCAGAAACTGTAGCGTGCGCAGCATCGCATGGCCGACCAGATGTATGACGGCCAAAGTGGTCCAGCCAAAGCCAATCTCAGCAAAGATGAGGCCGATCTGCGTCTGCGCTGCGTAGGCCAGCGAGGCTTTGGCATCGGCGCTGGTACGGTGGATGAGCGTGCCTAAAAATGCCGTGGTGAGACCGATAAAGATGACAAGGCTGGTGGCGATCACTGAATGATGAAGCAGGGGTTCAACTCGCAACAGCAGGTAGGCACCCGCATGGACCGAGATGGCCCCGTAAAATACCGCGCTGGAGGGCGTGGGCCCTTCCATGGCCCGTGGCAGCCAGCCGCAAAACGGCCCTTGTGAGGATTTGCCACTGGCGGCGAATGCGAGCAGCACGGCAATGACGGTGGCTGCTGCACCGTCGAATTTATAGGCGCTGCTAGGCCAGTCACCGCTGAACATGCCCGCCCATGATGCGGTACCGAACCAATGATGCGAAAGGAAGACCGCAGTCAGCATGAACAAATCAGCCAGGCGATAAGTGGCAAACACCCGCAGCGCATTGCGTACCGGGTCTGGACGATACTGGAAGAAGCCGATCAGCAGCACCGAGGTGATGCCGACGATTTCCCAGCCGACGACGAGCAGATCTAGCGAACCGGCAGTGAAGACGAGTAGCGCGCCAAACGTGAAAAGATGCAGTAGCAGGAAGAACCGGAAAAAACCGGGATCGCGATGCAGGTAGCGTACGGAGAAGGAACCCACGATGCCAGCGAGCACTACCGTCATGCCCACCAGCGGCAGCGAAAGCTTGTCAATCAACAGCGAGAGCGGAAAGCCATACTCGGCGACGGTGAACCAATCACCCAATGCCACATTCATGGAGGCCATATTCCGCTGCCACATCTCCCGACCCATGATGGCAACTAGGAGAGCCAGGAATACGTGGATCACCTTGCTGATGCGCGAAATGGCGCGCTCTGAAACATGACCACCCAGCAGCCAGATGGTGCCAAGCATGAGAAACAGCACTCCTGGCGTGGCGATGAGTAGGGGAATGAGAGTTTGCAGAGGCATTAACTGGGAACAGTGAAAAAAAGAAAAACACCAGGGTCGTCAAGCGGCGGCCCTCGGATCTATACGGGCGAGGGCGAGGTGATCCATTTTGCCCTGATACCAGGCCCTGGAACTGGGAGCGACGGGAAGCGGCACCTCGTCCCCTTCGAGTTTTTCGAAAACGCCGTCGCGGTAAACTTCCACATGGCCGTCCGCAGGATCCATGGTGGCCATGCGAATCCATTTGTTGCAGACGAACTCGGTGAGTTCCGGGCTGGCCTTAATGACGCTCATGAGGCGTTTCGGCGTGGTTTCCACCACAAAAAGAATGCGCACAGGCTCGTGAATCTCAACCGTCTGCACCGGCAGGCCAGGGCGCAGATCTCCCTGATAACCGTTCATGATACCGACGAGACCAGTGATGTTGTGCGGGAGCTTGGTCCCGCTGCCATAGGCCTCCACGTCAACAGTGGAGAAATAGTACTCCAGATTGATGCCACCACAGACAGGAATAACCGCACCCAGTACACGGCCCAGCGCCTCGTTGGTCGGATCTTTGGTGGCGTCATAGGAAACGAGAAAGGCACGGCGATCCATGAAGAGACCTTTGGTGATTGCACGCCGCCCGACGAAGGTCACGGCGTTGGTGGAGTGGCCGTATTCAGGGCGCGGCTCGCCAATGTGCTCTGCGCGCTCCTGCACATGCCGCAGACTGAGCTCTGGGGAGCTGTTGCGGCCTGCTGACGCAAAACGCCGCGAACGCTCATGGGCGCTCAGCGTGCGAGCCTTGTCGAGCGACTCATGGACACGCACGAGATCCCCATGATGAGTCTCAGGCAGCAGGTCCACATCGAAGAATTGGATGTCCTCATTACAGGTGTCGTGGTAGCCGCCGAGAAACCAGGTGTCCTCGGGAATGACGATACCTTTGGCACGCAAGGCCTCGCGGACTTCTGGGCGATTGGCGATCAAGGCAAACAAACGCGAGTTAGGAGC
>TBL_comb48_EPIDRAFT_1000148_pt1 | contig 52754 bp, 80 predicted proteins | sample TroBogEpilimnion_37_FD_10681 | JGI IMG/M metagenome (IMG submission 10681) | reverse complement strand
TTTAGCCACCGATCCTGAACTGGCCTTAAAAATCCTTAGCTACCGTTTGGGAGTAGATCTCACACAAGATGATGCTGAAAATTATTATACACTACACAGCATACTAAAGAATGGGCTGAGCCACAATGATTATCAAAAGTTGCTTGACATCTATTTCAAAATATTAGATTCAACACGCGCAGATATTCCAGACGATCTGCAGACATATTGGCTATCCAGACGTCATGTGCTTGACCTAAGCGGTAAGTTTCTACCAGAGGACTCTAAATTAAAGGGATTGTTATAATGTCAGGTGTTGCTGGCGCTGATAGGATAAAATCAAGACGAGATTTTTGCCAGTTTGTTAGCAGTTTTAGTGGCCTAATAGAACGATTTCCTGGATTTGTCAGCCTGCGTACGTCTGGCAGCTTCAATTCAGATATCTTAAAGCAGGATTTTGGCGATATAGATTTGGTTGTGCATATCAACACAAAAAAATCAAAACCTGCTGTAAAGAAAGACTTACAAGCGTTTTTTGAGCAACAGCCTTTAAGCGTTATCGTGCTTTTTTCGTCTGCAAAATATGTGGGTAAGCGTACCTATAATAGCGGAGAAATAGTAACCGTGCGATACTTTGACTCTATGCTTGGATATAGCGTTCAAATTGACAATATCATTGCATTAGATGCAAATGAAGCTGATTTTAAACAACAGTTTTTAGATTTTCCAGCAACAAAACAAGGGCTAATCTTAGGATTGGTTAAAATCTCCACTGTTGAAACCGAGCCAGACAAACTGTTTGATAGACTTGGCATTGATATCGCAGTATTAGATCCTGGGGGACTTATACATGTTGAAGCCCCGTTTGGAAGTGACTATGATCAAGAATATGAGTTCAATCTCAGTAGCAGTGAATTGCAATTGAGAAAAGTAACATATGTACATAGTTCATATACACAAGCATATAGAACCGTGATCTGGCGGTCACAACGCATACAGGATTTAGCTACATTGCTATATCAATATGACCTAAATGCAGATTTTGACACACTTTTGCTGCAAGCAAAAAATAAGGTTCATAATGCGCGCAGTTTTAAGCGTATTCCTGGTGTGTTTACTAGCATGATCAGTGTTAAATCAGGTGAGGTTGGCACCAAAAAAGGTGATGAAAAGACATTTGCTATTAAAAAGGTGCAGGCAACGTTTGGGGAGTTTGTATAAATGCAATCAAAAACGGTAGTCATCTATCCAGGAAGATTCCAACCATTCCATCGTGGACATGCTGCAATTTATGAGCTAATGGGCATGTGTTTTCCCTACGCAGATCGTTGGATCGCTACCAGCGGAAAAGTTGGACCGGATAGTCCTTTTAATTTTGAGGAACGTAAATCACTAGCACAATTATCTGGAATACCCGGTAATCGTGTCGCAGAAGTAAAAAATCCATATATTGCCAGCGAGATATTAGCAAACTACGATCCAAAAAACGACCGTGTGATCTTTGTCATAAGTGAAAAGGATGCGGATCGATTAAAGTTTGGTAATAGAAAAGATGGATCGCCGACATATCTGCAGGAATGGAAACAAAACGTGGAAATGAAGCCGTTTGATACCAAAAATGGTCATGCATATGTGACTATAATGCCGGTTGTGCCATTTGAAGTTGCAGGTGTTATCGTATCAAGTGCAAGTGAAATACGCGGAATGCTAACGGATGAGTCAGAAAAACAGCGGGTGATTGCTAATTTGTATGGCAATAATGCTGACAAAGCTGCAAGCATTATTGCCAAACACTTTTAGCTCAAGCCTGCCGAACAAAATAATGTATTCGATTATTGGTCTTGCCAAAGAAATCTTGGCAACAGCGAATTACTTCATCGTTGTCAAATGGCTTGCAACTGAATACATCCAAATAAAAAGCAGTACCACAGTTGCCATCATCTTCAACATAATGACAGCAGATATTTGACGTTTCGATAAGTTGTACTAGAGTAATTCCTGCTTTATTTCCACTACCAAACCGTACAACCTGCGGGTCTCCGTATGCAACCATATCTATACGTCTAACAAGTTCTTTGCTAAATTTTGTAACCGTGTCTATGCTACTAATAGCTTCTAAATTTGGTCCTGCTGCATCTATAGCTAAATGATACCCCCAGAATTGATCCATCTTTGTTCCTTTCTAAACCAAATAAACCATATTTATTAGATATGGTAAATAGAAAAATAAATAACCAATAATATTTGTGATTGAAGCGCCATGAAATTACATGATTTTTATAATATGAATTTTGAATCTTTAGATAAGTCTAAGGAATTTTCTATAGAAGAAGAACAATATAAACACTATCCTGGTAAGTCATCAGGTGCTTTGAAACGCTGGATTTCAAACCATTATCATTCAAAACCAAGTTGCAAAACAGCAGCTAGAGTAAAAAATGATCCAGATGCAAACAATTTTTATAAAAAGCGTGCTAGTTGGTATCAAAATATTCACTGCAAAGGTATGAGGCAAGTTATGAAGGAATACGAAGAATACCTTGAATTGCCAGATGAGGTTACACATTTTATAGAAAAGCTTCAACCATCAGACATTGGTAGTCAACAAATTGGTGAATTTAAAATTTGGTATGAAGGCTTTGGTGCAAATTCTGCAAGATTTGAACAGCAACATGAAATGTCGCATGAAAATGGTGATTTTGACCAAGTATATGATAACATACTGCAAGAGTTTTCTAACAATGAACAAGGAGCAGATCCATTAACAACAGGCTTAGCTGGAACTGATGAGCAACCAGTTATGTATGCAGTTTTTAAGTCAGCTGTTGAAGAAAACGAAATTGACCAACAAATAAACGAAGCTCTAAATCGTATATCATTTTTAAATACCAAATTTTAAGGTCTTGACATCTAAACGGTATAACAGTATACGTATTGTATATCTATGAGGCCTAAGTGACAGTTCTTAATATATTTGATATCGATGATACTTTGTTTCAAACCAAAGCTCAGCCAAAAATTAAAACAGAAACTGGCGTAATTAAATCCTTAAATGCTGGCGAGTTTATAGATTATAAACTCAAGCCTGGAGAATCGTTTGATTTTTCAGAATATACTGATTCAAAACTTTTTTACGATACAAGCATACCAAATCAGGATATTTGGCAAATCGCGCAATCTGCAATACTAGAATCTCTAGAAAATAGCTTATCAAGAACTGTAATTGTTACCGCACGTAGCGACCTCGATGACAAAGATATTTTCTTAGAAACATTTACCAAACACGGAATGGCTATTGAAAATGTGCATGTTTTTAGAGCAGGAAACTTACAAAATGGTTCTACACCGGAACGTAAAAAAATAATAATTCGCAATTTATTGGTGAACCAACAGTATACCACCGTATCGTTGTATGATGATCAAATTGATAATCTTACTGCGTTTCTTTCATTAAAAAATGAATTTCAATCTATTTCTTTTTATGCATTTTTGGTTGAAAATGGATCAGTAGTATCTACTATTATTGCATAAATTTTTCACTCGTATTATAACGAAATATGAGTGAAAAACTACCTATATTAATTGCACACAGAGGGCTTGTAGATGGGCCTGATAAAGACAAAGAAAACAGTATTTCTGCAATTTTAGCCGCGCGACATCAAGGTTTTGATGTTGAAATTGATTTATGGTATCAAAATTATTGTTGGTACCTTGGGCATGACAAACCTAAAGAACAAATACCACAAGAATGGCTACTATCATGGGATAATTATGATGGCAGGCATCATATGTGGATTCATGCTAAAAGCATTTCAACTCTATATCAATTAAGACGTATCTGGGCCGGTCACGTGTTCTTTCACGAAAACGATCCCTGTGTTTTAACTAGCTCTGGCTATATTTGGACATTTCCTGGTAAAGAATTAACACCTGGCAGTATTTGTGTTATGCCAGAAGTTGCGGGTGTTCTTGGGGATGTAAAAAATCTAAATGTAGCGGGTTACTGTAGTGACTATGTTCGCAACATAAGAGAAACTCTAAACAGTTGAAGTTAAAATTCCAATAAATACACTATCATTTATTGGAATTTTTTTTATGCAAACTATTATTATTGCAGGTGTACTTAATCAACCTTTTGGTAGTTGGCCCGTTGCCAGCCAAAGCACCGACGGTGTAATTTGGACAACAAACAGTATACCATTTCAGACAAATGATTTCTGTACGTCAATTGCTACGGACGGTACCACGGCTGCTGTATCTAATCAACGTGGCTGGGTATCAACGTCAACTGATATGCTTAATTGGTCAATAAATGAAATTAATGACGGTTTTGGAACTACCTGCATAAATCAATCCAACGACCCTAATAGTAATGCCCACTGGCTGGCAGTTGGTAGTTATAACTATATTAATGGATACGGTCCCTATCCGCCTAAGACACAAGTAGCTCAAATTTATAGAGCAAATCAAGCTACAGGTTTGTGGCAAATGGTATTTACACACCCTAACAATAATAGTATTTTTTATTCAGTATCTTATTTTTCAAACGCTGTGATTAATCAGGCAGAAGATGCAGATGTATGGATAGCACTTGGTTCAAATGGGATAGGATCTGGTATCTTTTATTATAGTCTTGATTATGGAATTTCATGGGTTCAAGGAGTTACTCCTGCTGGTATTGGTACGCTGTTTTCAGTAAACATATATCAAATTGACGGAGTCAATTTATGGATTTGGGCAACAAATAACAAACTATATACAAGCACAGAATTGAATACTAGTTTTTGGAATGAGGTTTTCAGCTCGTCGTCTGGGCCAATTGTTCAAATTGTTGTAGAAAATCAGAATAACATCATGGCAATTAATACTATAAATTCTGTCTATTTTACAATAGACGGTCTTGAATATCAAACATTCTCTGTACCGGGTTATGTTTTTAACAGCTTGCAAGTTCTTCCTTTACAAGGTTCATATAGATGGCTGGCATTTGCTCGAAGCATACTAACTCAGTATACTATGTGGTATACTGATAATTTTAAATCTTGGACACCGTTGAATAATACAATTGAAGTTCAAGGTTCGGCAATCAACGTTTAATTGACACTCAACTACTAAAACTGACATGCTAATTTATCAATAAAGGAGTAATTACATGTCAATTGGTTCATTATCAAGTGGGGATAAGGCTAGACTACAGAGTCTAATTAACGAAGGTGTACAGGTTTTGCACGATGTTGCTGCCCTCAAAGAAGGCCTCAAAGAAACCATAGAAACTGTTGCCGACGAGCTTGATATTAAAAAAACGGTATTAAACAAGGCTGTAACAATAGCTTTCAAAAATAGCCAAAACAAAGATAAACTTACCGAAAGCCGCGAGGAATTAGATGAAGTTGAGCAGGTTCTTATGGCGGCAGGTAGAGCATAATCAGTTAATCTAGGATAAAAATATGACAGAATGGATTTTCATAACAGGAGGCAGTGGCTATATTGGTAGTCACGTAGCAGCGCAATTAAAAGAACAAACTGATTATTCAGTTATGATTATTGATAGGCGTGCTAAATTTCTTCCTCATACAACTAGATTTTGTGATTTAGTTGCCGACGAAGATTTTGTCAGCCCGGTTGTAAAAAATGCAATTAGAGATTACAAGCCTAAGGCTATAATACATCTAGCTGCAAACAGCACAGTGGGTCCTAGCATGACAAATCCATCTGCTACATGGGACAACAATGTAATCAAAACGCTCGATTTACTCGAATGTTGTTATGCAAACAACATTAACAACATTGTTTTTGCTAGTTCTAGTGGAGTCTACGCAGATCAAGATTATGCAGTAGACGAAACAAGTCCGCTGTTACCATATAGTCCTTATGTTACTACTAAAATGGTAGGAGAAATGATGTTAAAAGACTGGTATGGTGCTCACGGATTAAGAAGCATTAGTTTTAGATTTTTTAATGTAGCAGGAAGCCATAAAAACTACAACTTAGGTGAATTAAACGGCAGTTCGCATCTGTTAGCTAAAATTATGGAATCTCTAGTACACGGAACTGATTTTACTGTTTTTGGTAGAGATTGGGAAACAGCTGACAAAACTGCTATAAGAGATTACACACACGTAATGGATATTGCTGATGCCTGTGTAAAAGCAGTAAATTGGCTACCAAATAATCCAGGTGCTCACATTATTAATTTAGGCGGCGGAACCGGGCATTCTGTACAACAGGTTATAGACACAACTGAGAGCTTACTTAGCAAAGAGTTGCCATACCGTTACGGACCTCGTCGCGATGGAGATTCTGTTAAAAGATTTTCTAATAATCAAAAGGCATTTGATATTCTTGGATGGAGACCGCAGTTTTCGTTAACTGACATGATTTTAGACAGTTACAAATGGTATAACAGTCAAATGTATCAAACTCTTACACAATCTCATGTTAGATACGAATAAATCTTGTTGCCTTTTTGTTTTTCAACAACAATAGATAAAGAATAATAAGGAATACTATGTATATTGATGCATATTTAGAACGTGAAAAGAATCAAATTCTAGTTGTTGAACGAGATAAACAAGGACGCAGGGTTTATAACACATATAATACAAAATATGTAATCTATTGGCCTGGACAGCGAGGCAAGTATCCAAATATTTACGGTAAACTGTGCGAAAAATTTGTCACAAACAAGATAAAAGAATTCAATAGAGAAACCAGTTTATTACCTCGTTTATCACTGCATGAAACAGATATTAATCCAATTTTTAGATGTCTCTATGACAATTACAAAGCTGCATCAACACCAAAATTACATGTTGGATTTTTTGATATTGAAGTGGATTTTGATCCACTAAGAGGATTTTCAAGTCCTGCCGATGCATTCTCACCTATAACTGCTATTTCAGTTTACCTTTCGTGGCTTGAACGTAATTTTACAATGGTTATTAAGCCCAAAGGTCTTGATACAGAAACTGCTCAAAATATCACTAATAAATTTGAAGATACAATACTTTGTGAAAACGAAAAAGAGCTTCTTGAAATTTTTCTTGGATTAATCGAAGATGTAGATATTCTAAGCGGTTGGAATTCAGAAGGATTTGACATACCGTACATTTACAATCGTATTGTGCAAACATTAGGAAAAGACGAAACACGTCGTTTATGTTTGTGGAATAAATTTCCAAAAAGACGAGAATATGAAGCATATGGTCGTACAACTATAACATATGATCTAGTTGGTAGAATTCATATGGATTATCTCCAATTGTATCGCAAGCACACCTATCATGAAATGCACAGTTATAGATTGGACTTTGTGGGCGAATATGATGTAGGCGACAAAAAAATTCATTATGAAGGAAGTCTTGATAAGTTATATAACGAAGATTTTGAAAAATTCATTGAATATAACAGACAAGACGTTATGCTTCTTGTTAAGATTGATGCCAAAAATAAATTCATTGATTTAAGTAACAACCTAGCACATGAAAATTGTGTATTATTAGGGACTACGCTTGGAGCTGTAGGTTTAATTGACCAAGCAATTGTTAACGAAGCCTGGGATTTAGGCTTCGTTGTTCCAAATCGCAAAAGGGACAATTCCCCAGTTCGTGATAATGATATTGACGATGAAGACAGTGAAGACAACATATCTGGGGTTGTCGGTGCGTATGTCGCAGACCCTAAAGAAGGCATGCATGAGTGGATCGGCGGAGTTGATATAAACAGTCTATATCCTTCTGCTATTAGAGCACTGAATATGAGTCCAGAAACTGTGGTTGGACATATTAGACCAGAAAGTACTGACAAACTAATTGCAAAACGTATTAAAGTAGAAAAGAAAAGTTTTGCAGATGCGTGGGGCGGTATGTTTGGCACTCTTGAATACAATCAAGTAATCAATAAAGAATTAACACCTATTACAGTTGATTTTGAAGATGGGTCTACATCAACAGTTTCTGCAGTAGAACTTTTTGATCTTGTATTTCAGAGTGGGAAAAAATTTACATTATCTGCAAATGGTACCATTTTTAGTTATGATAAACCAGGAATAATTCCTGGGCTATTAGCACGTTGGTATGCAGAGCGTAAAGAGCTACAATCAGAAATGCGCAAATATGCTAAAATGGCGGATGAAGAAACTGATACAGAGAAGAAGAAAGAATACAAAACACTAGCTGAATTTTATGATCAACGACAACTGATCAAAAAGATTTTGCTAAACAGTTTATATGGCGCTATTGGAAATCCTGGCAGCAGATTTTATGATCCTCGTGTGGCGCAAAGTACAACATTAAGTGGCCGTTGTATTGTGAAACATATGGCATCGAAAATTAATGAAATTATTGCAGGTGACTATAATCACCTTGGAATTTCAGTAATTTATGGTGACAGTGTTACTGGAGATACATTAATCAAGACAGACTCCGGAGAAATAACTATTGAGCAACTTTACAACGAATGTTTTGAACACTGTATCTCTAACGGTAAAGAATATGGATTATGGTCGCAAGCAAAGGTGGTTGGATTTAATTCGTATGAAATGGTACCGTTAGTTAATCCAATCGAGTACGTAATGAGACACAAGACTAAAAAGAAATTATATCGTATTACTACTGAAAACGGCAAACAGGTAACAGTGACCGAAGATCACAGTCTTATGGTTGATAGGGATGGATATCTTGTTGAAGTTAAACCAACTGAAATATTAGAAGGCGACAACATCATTACATTTGTAGTATAATAGATAAATAGGCATATGGGGACAGGAGTATCAGCATATGCCAAAATGTCTTGAATGCGGATTTGAATCATCTAGACTACAATGGACTCATTTTAAGTATAACTGTACAGGAAGATTTAAAAACGGTGAAGAATACATGAATGCATATCCATTTGCTAAAGTGGTTGATGACGAACTAGCCAAACGTACGGCTGTAACATTAGTTACATTGATTAACAAATACGGCGAGAAAGACGGAAGAATTAAGTGGGAAGCATATAAACAGAAACAAGCAAAATCTAACACCTTTGAATATAAACAAGAAAAGTATGGATGGACTGCTGATGAATTTGATCAGTATAATGTGTCGAGAGCAATTACTGTAGAAAACATGGTAAAAAAGCATGGGGTTGAAGATGGATTACGTAAATGGGAAGAATATTGCGACCGTCAAAAATTTACAAAAAGCAAAGAATATATTGTTAACACATATGGATTACAATATTGGAATGATCTGTGTCAAAAAAAGAGTGCACCACACAAAGCGGAATTAGTAGCAATTAAGTATGACATCACTATTGATGAGGCAGTCGCTAAAATCGCTGCTAGATACCGATCATCATATTCAAGTACTCTAGAATTAGAATTTGTAAAAGAATTAGAGAAAACTTTAGGTAAACTTGATAACACAAACCTGACGTCACCTTTTGGTAAATGGAATCATATAAAAAATTCATATGTAGTATATGATATAAAACACAATGATTGTATAATAGAATTTAATGGAGATTATTGGCATGCAAATCCAAAAATTTACAGCGCCACTGACCAAATCAGAGGCACGGTTGCTAGCGACATTTGGGAAAAAGATAGAATTAAGCTTGATATAGCGCATGCCGCAGGATTTAGAACATTTGTGGTATGGGAATCAGATTATCTAACAAATAAAGAAATGATTATTAAGGAAATAGTAGAATGGATGCAGACTACACCAAAGTAAAATCAATTGAATGTCTCGGAGAGATAGATGAATATGTTTACGATATTTCTATAAAGAATGGTGATCCTTTCTTTTTTGGTAATGATATACTTTTACATAACACCGATTCCGCCTACTTTTCAGCTTATCCAGTAATGAAGGATTTGCCTGAATTTAAAGATTTTGACTGGTCAAAAGAAAATGTAACTGATTTGTACGATAAGATAGCAGACATAACTAATGCTAGTTTTTCAGAATTTATGAATAAAGCATTTAATTGTCCTCCGCAAAATGGATCTATTATTAAGGCAGCTAGAGAACTATGTGCAATTCAAGGTCTGTTTATTACAAAAAAACGCTATGCAGTTTTGATTTATGACAAAGAAGGCAAAAGAAAAGATATCAACGGCAAAAAAGGTGAGATCAAGGCTATGGGTCTTGATCTTAAACGCAGCGATACACCAAAGATTGTTCAAGATTTTTTAAGTGATTTGTTAATTGATGTACTTACTGGCAGTAAAGAATCTGAAATTCAAAATAAAATTTTAGAATTCCGTAAAGAATTCCGCAGTTGGCCTGCATGGCTTAAAGGTTCGCCAAAAAGAGCAAACAAGATAACGTATTATGAAGGAATAATAAATGCTCGACAAAAACCAGACTTAAAGACCAGTGCGCCTAAAAAATCAATCCCAGGACATGTTCTAGCAAGTATCAATTGGAATAGATTGAAAAAGATATACAACGATAACTATAGTATGCCTATACAAGATGGGTTCAAAGTTATTGTTTGCAAATTAAAATCTAATCCAAGCGGATTGACTAGCGTTGCATATCCTGTTGATGAAATGACACTACCTCAATGGTTCAAAGAATTACCATTTGATGATGATGCAATGGAAGCTGCAATTATAGACAAAAAGGTTCAGAATCTCTTAGGAGTTCTTAAATGGGATTTAGAATCAAACAAAGATAATAACACATTTAATGAACTATTTTCATTTTAGAAAGGACCAAAATGCAAAAAATAACTGCAAAAAATATTTTGATATATGAACCACAAGAACTAAAAACACTAATTGACGCACTCAATGCTGCACCTTCATACTTATCAAAGCGATTCATTTTAAAACATTTGTGCGGATGGACAGATGAAATGATTCAAGAAAATATGAGAATGTTCGAAGAAGAACAACAACAAATAAAGATCGGAGCAAAAACATGGCGCTAAAAGACTACGTTAAAGACATCACCACGTATGTAATACCAAATGGTTTTTTTGATAGAATTAAGATTACAGCTTCTAAAAAAGAAATTTTAGTTGAAGCTATGGAAAAAGAAAAAGAAGTGATTCTGAAGGCTAAATTTTCTAAACCATTAGATGAGCTTGACGGCGAATTTGGTCTAAGTAATCTTTCTTTGCTGCAAACTATTACAAGTGATCCAGAGTTCAGTTCAAACGACAGTGTTATGACTGTAACTTATGAAAATAGGAATGCAGAAAAAGTTCCATCTGAACTAGCATATGTAAACAAAAGCAAGAGTTATATAAATTACAGGTTTATGAGTAAACAACTAGTGCCTGATCAACCAAAATGGATCGAACCTAAATGGGATGTAGTTATTACTCCAAGTAAAAGCAACATACAACAGTTAGCATGGGCAGCAAATGGTTTATCTACTTATGAACAATATTTTAGTCCGCAAATTGTTGATGGCGATTTGAAATTTTTTATTGGTGAAGACGGTGCAGCCACGCAACGAGGCGGCGTTGTTTTTGCATCAGATCGTACAGAAACTTTTGAAAGTCCGTATAAATGGAAAATTTCACAGGTTTTAGGTATTTTAAAGATGGCTGACACATGTGATTGCGAAATGGCATTTTCATTAAAAGGTGCTATACAAATTACACTAAACACTGGGGTTGGAAGCTATAGGTACATCTTTCCAGCGAAGGTACGTTAACAGAGCTAATAGCCCGGACAACTTCCGGGCTATTTTTTTGTTTGATAAATATTACTGTATGAAATTAAAAAAACACTATCGCACCATCGTAATAAGCGATTTACACATGGGCAGCAAAGGTTGTAAAGCAGCACTGCTAAATGATTTCCTACGTAATCATACCTCAGACTATCTATATCTAAATGGGGATATTTTTGATTGCTGGAAGATACAGCAAAATAAATGGTATTTCAATCGGCCACAAAGCAAGGTCCTGCGTAGGTTGCTTAAAATAAGCCTATCTAAAACACAGGTTGTTTATGTACTAGGCAACCACGACGATTTTTTCCGTAATTTCATACCATATAACGTTAATCTTGGCAAAATACTTGTTGTAAATGAGCATACCCATATTGGAGCTAATGGACAAAAATTCTTGGTAACCCACGGCGACATGTTTGATACCGTAACCCGAGTACATAGATGGGTCAGTTTTCTTGGTGACAAGGCCTATGACTGGTTATTGCGCATGAATGGCGCGGTCAACGCCTGCCGTAGATTGATCGGTTTGCGGTACTGGAGCTTGAGTCAATATCTTAAAACCAAAGTAAAAAAGGCCGTCAACTTCATTTATGATTTTGAAGAAACTTTGGCCAGATATGCCAAATCTAAAAATTACGAAGGCGTTATCTGCGGACATATACATGTGGCAGAGATAAAAGATCTCCATGGTATAACCTATCTCAACAGCGGTGACTGGGTTGAATCTTGTACAGCACTGGTTGAGGATGATACTGGCTGCTGGTCCATAATACACTGGCATAAGACAGATAACGAACTTCGCAATCTAACCAATACCATCAAATGAAAATATGCTTAGTTACGGATACGTGGAACAATGTAAACGGCGTTGTAACCACCCTCAACGCCACGGTTCATGAGCTTGAACAACGGGGTCATACAGTAAAAATATTACATCCAGGGCTTTTTAAAACATTTTCAATGCCCAGCTATCCTGAAATAAAATTGAGCTGGAATCTTTGGAATCTTGGTTCCATGATTGAGCAGTTTGATCCCGACGCAATACACATTGCCACAGAAGGTCCTCTTGGCTGCGCAGCTCGGTGGTATTGTAAGGTTAGAAAACGACAGATACTACACAATACCAGTTACCACACCAAATTTCCTGAATATCTGAAAATACATCATGGGATACCATTGTGGATAGGATATCGGTTTATGCGATTATTCCACAAGTTTAGTTCCAGGGTGTTGGTCACAACTCCGACGGTTAAAAATGAACTAACCGGCCGTGGATTGACAAATTTAGTGGTGTGGAATAGAGGTGTTGACCATGCTGTTTTCAATTCCGTCGGTCGTTGCAAAACTTTAGCCAGCAAGCCGGTGTTGTTATGTGTTAGCCGTGCAAGTTATGAAAAAGGACTGGATGAGTTTTGCTCTTTGCAAACTGTTGGTACAAAAATACTTGTCGGTGATGGTCCGTATCTAGAAGATCTAAAACAGAAATATCCAGATGTGATTTTCACAGGCTATAAAACTGGGAAAAATTTGCAGCATTACTATGCAAATGCGGATGTTTTTGTTTTTCCTAGCAAAAGTGACACATTTGGAGTAGTTATGTTAGAAGCAATTGCATGCGGAACACCTGTAGCAGCGTATCCAGTTACTGGGCCCATTGATGTCTTAACACCCGGTGTTAATGGGGCAATGGATACTGATCTCTACGTTGCAATTGAATCTGCACTGAAACTAGATAGAACCGTAGTTGAAAACAGCAGCCAGTGTTTCACTTGGGCTGCGTGCACCGATGTTTTTGAACGAAACTTGGTTAAAATAAAGAACCAGCAAACAAGTTGATTAACCGCTTGCAGTTGATTATCATCACTAGTAACAGTGGAGAAAGACAACATGACAATAGAAATAACAGAACCATCCAGCAGAATGATATATGTGACCTTCCAAAAGGAAGGGATACACAAGTATCCTGCCGCAGCAACTGATCCTGCCCTGGCTGAGGAGACCGACTATGAATAAGAAAACATTTGTCTATTGCACATTCCAGAAAGAGGCTTATCACAAGTTCCCAGGGGCCGATACAAATCCCAAATATGCAACTGGCGATGAGTATGATGTAAGCCATCTTGGATTTAGGCATATGCACTACTTCAATTTTAAGGTGTGGGTTCAAGTGACCCACGAAAATCGTCAAATTGAGTTCATACAAATGCGGAGATGGATCGAGAATCTTTACTCAAAAGGTATCCTTGAGCTTGATAATCAAAGTTGCGAGATGATGAGTGATGCCTTGTATGAAAAACTTATCGATCGCTATCCTGGCATGGAGATTAAAATAGATATTAGCGAGGAAGGCATTAACGGTTCGTATACCGAATATCAACCCTGATATTGTGTTTTGAAAGCCAACTAGGGTTGTATAAGTTGTTGGCTTTTGATCCACCATACGTTGTAAATAAGAACAACGCAGTATCGACTCTGCCTCCTGTAAACACCTTCAGACCGTCTTTATAAATCTCATAAATCTTGCTATTTTTCTTTCCAGATTTACTCCTTGCATCTTTCAATCTACAAACTGTTTCGCTATCATACAGCTCTTCGTATGTTTTTCCTTTCATTTTCTTGCTGGGATTATTTTGTTTTAGTTGTGTTGATCTTTTTAATTTGATTTGGTTGGATTTCTCTATGCCATATATCTCTTCATAAGATTTACCGGCGTTTTTGTTTGGTGTTGACTTTCCTTTTAACATACTACCTTGATGAAATCCGGTGGGAGGTAATTCACTAGGTTGTAGTCTTATATTAGAAATGCCGTTTGTATATACAATCCAACCTCTATTATTAGTATTAGCATTAAATGATTCAATTATATTGTTGATATGCTTTGAAGATTTTTTCTTGCCTTTTAGAGCTGCTGAAACTTTTTGTCCGTGTCCTTTTGGTTTTTTGGGTCCCTTTAGTTCTCCAAGACCTAAAGATACTATTACTTTCGCAAATGCAGTCTCCATCCATTTATATTGGTTAAAAGAATATACATACACAAGCTTCCTTCCAAGCAATGGGTGTTGTCTTGAATCAAACGTAACTCCATAGCTGTTATTCAACCATTTTGGATTATCTATAACTTTCATCCGGCGTAGAACTTTATCTTCCCACATTCTCGCATCTTTACCTGATTTAAATATTTTTCGAACTTTGTAATCAAATGAATCCTTACCCAATAATTCTATTCTTTTGGCTATCTGCACAGAGCTTGTAAAATACTTGACCCATAATTCAGACGGATGGCATCCACGGGCGTACCTTACGCCATAGTATACTTCTCCAGTTGGTATGCATTTGATCAAATATGTATATGGGGTTGTCATCACATTCTCTTGGTTATGTCCATCGTCATATATTTATCTTGACAATACCATTAATTTCTTCACATCATAGTATGATACAGTAAGATTTATAAAATTAAAACAAAATTTAATGTCGACACACAACTAGTTGAATAACAAAGGTATAAGTGTCAACTGCACCGATTGTGCAGTTGAGCTAATGCTATTAGCGAAGATGGCAAAAACTGTGTAACATTAGAATAAACAAAGGATACGTAATGAAGAACACTAAATTTGATCCAGTAACTGGTGAACTAGAATATACCCATAATGGTTATATTTTCCGTCTTACATCAGAAGCCGTCATTGACGCTCTCAATTATCAAGGAATTGACATATTACATCACGTGTCAACGATAGTAGATAGCTTCGCTCCTGGTAATGGCGAAAGAATACGTGTAACCATACACCGAGACTTAGCAGATGATATTAGTTGGATAGAACACACTATACGAGTATCAAAGGTGCAACAATGAGAAAACTATTCTATATGGGATTAGAAAGTTATTCAAGCCGTTACACATATCAGTTAACCGAGTGGTCAAAAAGGGTGTTTGATCGCAGAGGAATTGATTACGTGATAGTGCCTGGCAGCACACTTGACAGTTCAGAAGCTATTGTAGTTGGTCAAGTATTAGATGCACATGGACGCAGTTACTTTGGTATGAGCCAAATGATGAATTTGGTAAAAATGATGAGAGACGGCGCAGTTACTAGCGACGATGTTATATTTTTTGAAGATATGTTTCAACCTGGTATAGAAAGCCTTCCTTACATACTGGATCAAATTCCGCAAAATTTACGTCCAAAGATATTTGTACGGTGCTTGGCTCAAACAATCGACCCTGATGATTTTGTTCATGTATGGGGTATGAGTAAATGGATGAGCTTATATGAACAGATGTGTAACGAATTTGTTACAGGTATATTAGCTACTAATGAAGAAATGGTAGCACATATGAAAATTGCCAACTGGTCTGCGCCAATATATAACATTTCTGGATTAAGTTTTGGTAAAGATGAAGTACAAGAACGTGTAAGTAATAATATTCAACCATTTGAAAATCGAAAAATGCGTGTTGGATTTGCGGCTAGATTTGATCAAGAAAAACAACCAGATTTCTTTATGGATCTTATTGAACAAGTACATCGTGAACGACCAAATGTAATTTTCAGTGTTTTTTCTGGCGGATCTCTACGTAGTAACGATAAAAAATACCTAGACAGAGCTAGACAATTACAACAAGCTGGGCAGCTTGAGATTTTAGAAAATCTCAGTAAAAATGAATATTATGCACTGCTAAATGACACAAGAGTATTGTTTAATTGTGCATTGCAAGATTGGGTGAGCAATACCGTAAGTGAAGCAGATGCACTTGGAGCTAATGTGCTATACCCGGCATACAGAAGTTTTCCTGAGACATTTGCAAATGATGCAGAAAGATTGTATATTCCTTGGAATATAAATGACGCTATAACCAAGTTATACAAGTTGCTTGAATCTCCTCATCAAAATATAGGCAAAATAAGTACGTGGAATGACGGTACTATTGATAGAATTATTGACATTATAACAGATAATGGTCAAAAATGGTTACGTAGCAATGTTGATTATCGTCAACATACAAGAGAGAACAAATATTAATATGGCAAAGAACAAAAATACAAATGATTATCTTAACCTAACTGCATCTAACAATGACTATGCAGTTTTTTTGCCTAGTATTAGCAGTATCTACGTGAAAATGGTCAGTCGGCAGCTTAAAGGGAAAAGAGATAAATTGCCACCCGGATTACTTAGAGGTTGGGATGATTTAGATTTTCTCAAAACAAATACTGATCTTTTTAGTTACAAATGGGCACTTTACAGCGCCGGTCATGCTCAACTAGATGTTACTAAAACTGATACTGAAGAAAGCTTGGTGCAGAAGCGAGACCGTAAAAACACAGTTATAATTGGAGATAGCGGCGGGTTTCAGGCAGCTACAGGTGTGTTAAAATGGCCATGGAAACCAAAGAAGAACCAAGATGATGTGTCATGGAAAGCAGATCAAGACGCTTTTCGATTGAGTATACTTAGATGGTTAGAGCATACTGCAGACTGGAGTATGACTTTTGATTTTCCACCAGGCGGTATTGACCGTTTTGGATTTGATGAAAAAACTGGAGAAGCTAAACATCCTGGCTTAAAAAGTTACGAAGATTGCTTAAAAGGCAGTATTGAAAATGCACAATTTTTTATAAAGCATCGAAAACTAGGAGACACAAAGTTTCTCAATGTTTTACAAGGAAGAAATCTTGAAGAAGGCGATGAATGGTGGAATATCTGCAAAGATTGGCCTTTTGAAAGCTTTGCGTTTGCAAACATTCAAGGACACAGTATAGCACTAAATCTACGACGTCTTATTATAATGAGAGACAATGGATATTTAGATCGCGGCCAAGATTGGTTGCATTACCTTGGAAATGGCAAAATTAAAGCTGCCTGTAGTCTGACAACTATTCAACGTTCTCTACGTAAACATGTTAATCCAAATGTTACATTAAGTTATGATGCTGCGTCACCGTTTGTTATGACAGCTAAAGGACAATTATATAATACTTACACGATAAATCCTACACAAATGGGTTTTAAAGGTTGCAGTATTCCGGATTCTAAAGAACTAAAAGGCAGTTCAGTAATACTTAAAGATTGGATTATGGAACAAATGCTGAAGCGTAAACAATATTCTAGCGAAGAAAGTACATTTGATAGTTTATTTGAACACAACTTAGTTGAACGTTCTGTTGCTGTTGAAACTGCTATAAGTAGGAAAATAACGCTAGGTGACATTTGTTGCAAAGGTTACGACGATGTTAATGCTAAAGACATTGAGGCAACTAACGAAGCTATACAGCAAGAAATGGGTCTACTTCGTTATGAAAACTTTGAATCTCGTAAAAAGAAATATCCAAGTGCATTAGATGGTTTAAGTTATTTGCTGCTTATGAATCACAATGTTGAATTACATATTCGAGCATGCCAAGAGGCCTGTTACTGGCTAGATCAGCCATTGTATATTGCAAGACAGCATCTACCTAGTGATGTGTTAGAATTCAAAGATTTATGCGAGGACATTTTTATATCTGAAAAACCTATGGGTCTAATCAATAAACATTGGACATTATTAACAAATGGTACAGGTATGAACGCTGATAACGAATTGCGTATTGATATAGGAAAAATATAATGGAACGCATATATTCAAACGGTGTTAAAAAAGACGTAACGTTTTTTATAGGTACAGAAGTTGAGCACACACCTGCATACGGATTAAAGACTCTTTTTGTGGTTGGGTTGTGCGATATTGACCAAATAAATCATCTGGTCCTATCGCACAACTGCGAACATATATATCTTGGTGCTAATCAAAGTTTCAACCCTGGCAATTGGATCAATGGTGATTATGAATTGAGTGATAAATGGAATAATTTTATCAAGCAGGTATTAGATTTAAATTTGCCAACTACACTTGATTTTGATATAAAGCATGTAGAATGGGTAATTGAAGGATGTTACAGCGAAAATGACAATTTTATTCCGCAAATATCTGTAAAAATACCATATCTTGAACAGCTAAGATATAATGCAACTTTAAAAATTGATGACAAAGATTTTGCAGCAAGTAATCCTGGGGTTTGGTGTCATAGTTTGCACAATCTTTTGGATCGCAAATTATTTACACCTTGGCAAAATTATAAGAAGGATCAACCATTATGAATTCATTAACTGACGAATATTTTCAAACGTATAGAGATAAAATTGCTGAATGTGAGCTATTGCGACAGGAAATTCGAAATATTGAGAAAATAATCTATAACAAAAACGACACCGTACGATCGTTGGAAGAAGAAATAAATGCAATGAGACAGCTCATAACCATTATGATTGATAATGACTGGGACCCGGTGGAAGCAAAGTTAAAAACAGAGGCTGTCGATAGAATGCGTAATATGTGGCATTCAATATCCAAATTATAATGCTATATATGGTGCACAAGGCGCTACAGGTGCTACAGGTGTTGCAAGTTCTATAGGAGCCTTAGGTGCTGCTACAACAGGAGTTTTATCCGTAGCAAATACTCTATCTTCGTACGGAATTCCTACTAGTACCAATCTAGCTGGATATAACAACCAACCATAAGGAAACACTGATAGGCAGTAATTTACAATGCAAATATTGCCTTTCAAAAGTTTTGTTTGCATACTTGAAATATGCTAGAGGATGAAATTATGAAAACAAGTGAAAAAATTCGGAATCGAATCAAAGAAAATGGTGGCAAGTTTTTCTGCAATGATAACATATCTCAATATATGGATGAATTAGATTTTGATGCTTTAATAAATGAAGTATCGGAAAAAATGCAAGGTGTGCTTGAAAGTTTAGTTATTGATACTGAGAATGATCATAATACTAAAGACACTGCTCATAGAGTAGCAAAAATGTTTTGTACAGAAATATTTTCTGGTAGATACTTACCGCCACCTAAAATTACCGCCTTTCCAAATGTAACTGAATATGATCAGGTGTATGTAACAGGCCCTATTTCGATACGTAGTACCTGTGCACATCATCTTCAATCAATAAAAGGCAAGGCTTATGTTGGTGTGTTTCCGGGTAAAAATGTTATAGGACTTAGCAAATTTAATCGAATGGTAGATTGGATAGCTAGTCGTCCTCAAATTCAAGAAGAAATGACAATACAAATTGCAGATCTTATTGAGCAAGAAACACAAGCCGACGGTGTAGCTGTTCTTGTGCAAGCCGAACATGGTTGTATGACTATGCGAGGTGTTCGCGAACATGAAAGTGATATGACTACAAGTGTTATGCGGGGAGTATTTAGAGAATACCCTCACATCAAGCAAGAATTCTTTAATATTGTAGCTAGGATGAAATAAGATGAAAGGTATAGGGTATGTTGAGTATCGCAAGCATAGAATGCTCAACGAAGGACTAAAGGCCGGCAATATTGAAAAATCAGGCAATGAACGTTATGCAATCTATTTTGGTCGTAGTCATGTAATTGATCATGAAACCAAATCACTTGCAAGAGGACCATTAAAGATTGGTAGAGCAAAGTTTGTTACAGCACTTATGAGAGGGTGTAACCAACCGGGTATTGATTTTCGTGTTTATGTAGAATTGATACTCGATAACAATGATGCCACATATGACGTTGAACAAGCAATAGCTGACCATCTTGCATGTTATCGGATGGAAATGGATCAAAATCAACAAGAATGTTATGATATAAATGATGGCCGGTTGTTGAAATTGATGCCAGATATAGTAGAAATTGCTCACAAAACAGGTAACAATATACTAGAAACTAAAATTTATATACCTCATTAAATAACAAAGTGGACTTCAGCGCTCATCTCACTCTAAAAATTCTGCGTGCTATCAAACTCGCTCAATAGGAGACAAGAGATGGCGAATAAAACAAAGACTTACAGACAAATTGGGCCTGTTGCATATCGTCAATGGCGAGCTGACATCATATGACTTAATGAAATGCGTATCCGTGCATAAATAATACAACATAAGGAGCATGGATATGCCAATGACGTTGCAGGATTACATAGACAAATACGGTGAAGCGTCTGGAACTAAACGATATAATGGAGTTCGTAAACTATTAGCAAGCCGCAAAAAAACTTATGATTCGCAGCCATACACACGATTTACTAAAGAATGGTTTATCTGGAAATATCCAGAAGATGGGATAGATCGATTTAATGAACATGTTAATAAGTCGCGTCAATCAGAAGAAAATATGATTAAACGTTGGGGAGAAGAACTTGGTAAGAAAAAGTGGCAAGAGACTATTGCTAAAAAAAATACTGTAGCACTAGTTAGAGCACAAAAAGGTGAAATTGGGGTGACAACTATGTCACAGAAGAGAAAGGAAAGCTTATCTAAATACTGGAATGATTTATCAGAGGCAGAACAAATAGAAAAACGAGCAGCTATTAATGCTAAATCTAGCGCTACAAAAAAAGAACGATATAGCAGCAAGACAAAATTAGAACTGTATTTAGAAAAATACGGAGAAGACGGACATATAAAATATGCCGAATTTCTTCAAAACACCTTCAAATCTATCGGTTACTCTAAGGAAGCAGAAACTTTAATTAAAAATATTATCTTCGATAATCCTTGGTTACTAGATTATACTATATACTATAGAGATTCTGAAGATAAGACAAAGTGTGAATGGTTTTTAAGTTCTAAAGAAGGGGTCAACTTTTATGATTTTTGTGTCAAGGAAGCAAAGGCGATATTAGAATATGATGGGTTAAGATGGCATCCAACTGAAGAACAAGCAAACGAATTAAAATCTGAACTAATGGCAATAACTGGGCTAACATACAGTCAAAAATATCGGAAAGATCAAGAAAAATTAAAAATGGCCATAGACCGCGGATTCAAAGTCTTTGTACTACGATCTGATTTTGCAGAACAACAAAAATCAAGCATAATAAGTCAATTTATTAACTACATAAAGGAACAGCTAACATGACATATCAGCCGGTAGCATATAAGTTTACATCAACAAAAGAGTATATTGACGAATTTCCATGCGCCTACAAACAATGGAAGGCCGATACCCATTGTTCAAAAAACCATGGTTACTCACTTAGTATGAAATTCTATTTTGGCGCAAATGAATTAGACAAAAGAGGATGGGTTTGTGATTACGGCGGCCTTAAGGAACTTAAACAAATTTTAAAAGACCAGTTTGATCATCGCACACTTATTGCTGCTGATGACCTAGACATTGAAAAATTTCGACAACTTGAGAAAGATGGAATCTTAGATTTAACAGTGCTACCTGCTATGGGATGTGAATGTATAGCCGACATGCTATACAAGTATGTAAATGGCATTTACATACCTGAATATCTTGGTAAGAGTGAATCAGATCGAATTTGGTGTTTCCGCGTTGAAGTTCGAGAGACACAATCAAATATGGCTTTTAGAGAGGGGCATAGATGTTGGGACGAAGACCTTTTTGCATAATTTTATCACAATGTCCCTAACAAAACGCACATTTTGTATAAATACCAGTAAGGAGATCAAAAATGTTCTATTACTTGTATGAAATTAAAAATACCGTAAACAATAAAATTTACGTAGGCGTCCATCAAACAAAAGATATAAATGATGGATATATGGGAAGCGGGACTGTCATAAACAGAGCGTATGAAAAATACGGAAAAGAACAGTTTGTTAAAACTGTTCTTGAATATTTTAATACTCGTGAAGATATGATTAGTCAAGAAATAGAAATTGTAAATGAGGATTTCTTATTAAGAGATGATACTTACAATGTAAGACGCGGCGGAACTGGAGGGTTTGATTACATCAACAAAAACGGATTAAACATAAATCACGTACCTAGGTCTGATGAATTTAAGAAGAACTTGTCTGAGAGGATGAAAAACGATAATCCGAGTAAACGACCAGGGGCTAAAGAGAGAATGAGTGTAGCAACAAAAAAAGTAATGGAGCAAGGAACTCATCCGTTTTTGGACCCAGAAAAGCAAAGAGAATTATCTAACAGGCCGAGAAAAGATGGTAGAACCAAATCAGAAGTTTCAAAGGAAACAGCAAGTAGAATGGTAGAAAATGGAACTCATAGTTTTTTGAAAATGAATTCTGAAAAAATACCATGTGAGCATTGTGGTAAGGTGATATCTTACCCAAACTACAAAAGATGGCACGGAACAAAATGCCGTGAATGGAACGAAAATCTCTTTGATGAATAGACTTAATGAAAGACCCGCAAAATCAAATCCAGGAATGGTTAGATAAGTCAGCTTATCTTTCAAACAATGGATTGCAAGATACAGAAGAATACAGAAATCTAATTTTTTCTATTCTTCTACATAGGGATGATCGCCATAGACCTCCGTGTTTTGGCCAGGATGATTGCTCTACTTTAATGTTAAGTAGATGTCCTTGGCGAATAGATTGTGGATGAAAGGAAATTAAGATGTCAGATATAAAAACATATACAGGAAAAGTAGCTGAAGAAGATGGAGAGCTCGTTTTAGTGTTTGACCCTCAGATGCTAGAAGATCTTGGATGGAAAGAAGGCGATACCATACTATGGGATATTAGAGATGATGCTGTGGTAATTAAAAAACAAAATGCATGATACGATTTATGAAAGTCTAGATAATAGCTTAACAATAACCTGTAGGGTGCGCGGTACACACGAAAATTCAGAACAAATGTTAAGTTTAGGTTTGCAAGAATTTATGCCTATGAGTCATGTTATAAAACTTGCTAAATCCAGCATAAAAGAACAAAACTTAAGACATGAATATCCTATGCTCAACGAACTTTGGTTACAGTATCAGACTATGCTGAGAATAGTTTCAAATGGAGAATAACTATGACTAATCATACACCTATATATCATAGCTATCCGTGGTCAACTATGAACACTGCATCTATTGTACCAAACGGTGGATACTCTATATGTACATCTAGTGGAAACTGGGGAACTATTACAAATACTGGTACTTTAACCACTTCAGGGACTATTACGTTAACAGCAATATCAAATACTTCGTTTTATAATCAATCATCTGCATTTATGATAACAGGCCCAGGTGATAAACCTTTACTTACAATAAATTACGATGGAACTATTGAGTGGTCTGGTTCTTTGAATACAGCCGTAAATCAGTTTCTTAATACAGTTTCATTTAATCTTGATAAGCAATTGGCAAAAGAAACAGTTTTATTACGTACATACAGACGCGCACTAGAGCGTTGTTTACGACAAATAAAATCAATGGACAAAGAAGAATTTATTTCATTACTTGAATTGGAAATTGACAATAGATTAGGTAAAGAAGTTTTGCTAATATTGTCTGAGGAGGACCAAGATGCAGGATGATGACAACACATACTTTTTTTTGCATTGGGATAGATTGTCGGCGGAACAAATGCAAGAACGCATAGATTGGTTGAGAGATGGTTTTGAAGCAGGCAGAGATTGGGGATTTTGCTCTGAACGTAGAATTTGTGTGTTAATGAATGAAAGTACAATAATGTTGTATAAACTTCGTTGGTTTGAAGCTAATAATCAAGAAGAAATACCTAGAGGAATTTACGGTGCAATGGGAGTGCCTATTTAATGTTTGGACATAATGAAATTGTTGGTCAAAAGTATTTTGATCAAGCAGGCGACAAACTGTTTGTTACTTCTATCTTCTACACGTTGCAAGGAGAAGGTCCTTATCGTGGAGAGCCAGCAGTGTTTGTTAGGCTTGCCAAATGTAATCTCAACTGCTCGTTTTGTTTTGTACCGTCTACTCCCATTCTAATGGGAGACGGCACGACAAAAAACATAGTTGATGTTCAAGTAGGCGATATGGTTATGTCGTGGAACGGAACACAATATCTACCGAAACCTGTCATTCGAAAATATGAAAGTATAGCCAACCGTATCATGAAGGTTGAGGCTGGTGCCCGTAAATTTTGGGTAACTCCGGAACATCCGTTCCTCACTTCAAACAGAGGATGGGTTGATGCACAAGATCTCACACAGGGTGATATACTTGTTCATTTCAGTGTAAGTGATCGCATGAGCATGTTCAATCCAGTTCTCCAAGATGGGTTTCTTCGCAAACCTCTTTCGCCAGACGCTGCACAAAAAGCTCGAGAAAATCTTATCAAGCTGTGGAAAGATCCAGAGTTTAGAGCCGCTAATACTGCTAGAATGATTGACAGCAATCCAATGAAAGACCCTGCGGTCGCTGCAAAAGGATTCATTTCAAGAACACATCATAAGAAAAGTGGAGTTGAACTCCGTTTTGAAAAAATATGTGAAGGGCTTCCGATCACTTATATAGGTGACGGAAGCGGCGAAACTATTGCACATCGCATACCAGATTTTATTGTCGACGGGCAAAAGAAAGTAATTGAAATTTGGGCTGCTGATGCAGACTTTGCTAAAGACAGAGATGACACGTGGGTTGCTAATCGACGCAAACTTTTTGAAAAGAATGGGTACGAAACCATGTTCCTCCCGTTGATGCCAACTGATCTGAGAAGTGATAATCATCAACGTCTCAGAGAGAAAGTTGCATCGTTTGTCCACAACGGTATAGTAATCACCAAAGTTTCCGAGGTAAAGGATGGTAGAGGATTTGCTCGCCTGTATGGATCAAAGACTGCTGAACGAACCGTTTATAACTTAGAGGTAGAGGATACCCACACATACCTTGCCAATAACTGTGTAGTTCATAATTGCGACACCTTCTTCGACGACGGCGACTGGCTTACCATACAGGAAATTGATGCTCGCATTGAGCAGACTATTACAGAGTACTTTGAAGGAGAGGTACCGATGTGGGCACGCGAACTGTGGGGCGGAGTTGGTGTAGAAGGCGATAATAGCCCACAAGTACCGCTTAAGAAAAGAGAAATGGTGCTGGTAGTAACTGGTGGCGAGCCTATGTTACAAAAGAATCTTGTGCCCTTCTTGGAATACATGAACAAAAGGTTTGCCAAGACTCAGATTGAGAGCAACGGTACTATCGTGCAAAACATTCCTGCGGAAACCACACTAGTGGTAAGCCCTAAGTGCAGCGAAAAACACGGAGTGGCAGTCAAATATCTTGAACCGAAGCAAGAAATGTTAGCAAGAGCAGATTGTCTTAAGTTTGTAATGAGCGCTAAATCTGATAGTCCATATGCTGAAGTGCCTAACTGGGCACATAATTGGCACGCCATAACATGCAAACCAGTATTTGTAAGTCCAATGAATATCTATAACAGCGAACCACAAAAAAGCAAACAGTTACGAGCAAGCAAGAATCAAATCAGTCTTGCTGAACGTAGTACAACTGATGAAGTAATTTCATTTTGGGAAGCTGGATTACTGAACATGCAAGAAAATCAAATCAATCATGAATTTGCTGCAAAATACTGTATAAATCATGGGTTTATTTTTAATATGCAATTACACCTTTTTGCTTCATTGGCTTGATCATGAGTATTCCTGTTCGTTTTGATTGGTACAATAAATCAGGTGAATTGCTGGTAGCCAATCGCGGATGTTTTACCATAAGTTATGGGCAAGAATCTGGTGATCTCAGAATGTTGAGTCAACGATTACAGGAATGCTCGTTTGAAGATCACAGGAAATTTATCCATCCCGATGTGAAATATGTGGTACCGCTTGCTGCACCTGACTATATGTTTGATCTAGAAGATTTGGCAGCTATAATGCCAAATAAATTTAAGGTATTGCAATGAATAATGATTATTCTTTATATCTAATTTCCAATAAATCTGATGTGTATAATGAAATACAAACTGGATTAGACCCTGAAGTTTTGCATTTTTTTGATGGCACAGGTGTAAAAAACTTCTCAACACTAGTCAACACATGTGTAGCATCTGCCTCTACAGAAACTGTAATTTTAATGAGTGACAAAGTTCGACCTACCAAAGAACACGTAGATAAAACACTCAATTTATTAGATGACGGCTATGCGTTTGTTGGCCTGTATTTGTTTAGATTTTTTGGTTTCAAAAAAGAGCTTTTTAGACGTATAGGATTTTTTGATGAAAGATATATTGGTACTGGATACGAAGATTATGATTTCTTAGTTAGATTAATAGAAAATAATCTAGCATTTTGGACAGAAGAATCAGTTCCGTATATTGATAGTCCATCACAATGGACTATCAATGGACACTATCCAGGGTATGACCATTGGTGTAGAAAATGGAAACACCATTGGGTAGCTGGATCACACATACCTGTGGCTATCGAGCGTACAGTACCTGAGGAAACTTACAATTACAATTTAGGTCCTAGTGTTTCGACAGAATTTCTACAAGGCCAAGAAAAATGTTTTAATAGCAATTATCCGCATGCAGGTGCATTTTTTGATATGGAAATTGTGTCAAGTGCAAGAATGAGACATGGCAAAGTGCCATCAAATATAAAAATTGGAGTATAGAATGACACATAAAAAACCGTTGGTACCATTTGGATGGTGGCCTGGCCATTGGGGTTTAAAAGGCCGAACACGTGAAATTGCACGAGCAGAGTACGAACTTGATCAAGCAGAACTTGAAGAAAAACTACTAGAAATTAACCATCGCGACGATCCAGATCTGCTAGCTCAAAAAAAGTTAGAACTAATGCTGAGTTCTAACAATATCAGTCCATACGATTATGCTCGACAGATTGTGATACTTCAAACAAAAGAATCTGACGCTCGTGAGATTGCTATGTTGGATGTAGATCTCAAGTACGAAAAAATTTCACAACTTGAATATGATCGTAAAAAGGCTAACATTCTTAAAGAACCTTGGGTTAGTATGCCTGTGATAAATTGGGATCCAAATATTTCTCAAAGAACTTATTTTCAGTTAGACTATAATGAATATTTTTTAGAATTTCTGAAAGCAAACGGTTACGAAGGTGACGAGGATACTATAATTAATAGATGGTTAAATGACATCTGTATCAGCATTGCGGAAGAAATAAACGGGCTTGATGCTGATTTGATAACACCTACCAGAAGAAGTATTGATACAGATAATGAATGATGTGCTTGACGATCTTTCTATATCTACTATAATTTTAGTATAGATTAAGGTACGAGCACTCATAATGTCACAAACTTATATTATTATAGATACGCAAAACCTTTTTATGCGTATTCGGCACGGTGTTAAAGCACCTGACACAGATCAACAGTTTGCTCTGTGCTTGCATATCATATTCAACAGTATTAAAAAGGTATGGAACCAATTTGATGCTGCACATGCTGTGTTTTGTTTAGAAGGAAGAAGCTGGCGCAAGGATATTTACGCACCGTATAAAGCTAATCGTAAGGTTGTTGCTAATAAAAGAACGACCAGAGAAGTTGAAGATGATAATGCTTTTTTTGAAGTAATGGATGATTTCATTCAATTTGTCAAAAAGCACACTAACTGCACACTATTACGACATCCTGAAGCAGAAGCAGACGATATGATTGCTCGCTGGATCTTACTGCATCCTGATGATAACCATATTATTATAAGTAGTGATAGTGATTTTCAGCAGCTTATAGCCGAAAATGTAATGATTTTCAATGGCATAACTGGTTTACTATACACAAAAGATGGTATAGTTGATAAAGATGGCAACGCAGCCAAGGACAAGAATGGAAAAAATCTTGTAACACCTGATCCAGAATGGCTGCTTTTTGAAAAATGTATGCGCGGCGATGACGGCGACAATGTTTTTAGCGCTTTTCCAGGTGTTCGTACCAAAAAACTTATTGAAGCATATGAGGATCGACATGCCAAAGGTTTTGCATGGAACAATTTAATGCTCAGTAAATGGACAGACCATGATGGTGTAGAACACAGGGTAAAAGATGACTACGAGCGTAATCGATTGTTAATTGACCTTAAACAGCAACCAGCTGATCTAATTGAAAAGTTTGATGATACTATACGTAGCCTAATTATACAAGAACCCAGACGTCAGGTTGGATTAGCATTAATGAAATTTTGTAATAAACACGGTTTAATTAGGATTGAAAAAACTGTATCCGATTACAGTGTTTGTTTTGGACTAAACTATAAAGGTCAACTACTTACATCTGAAACTGAAACAGGATCTGCATGACCAAACGATATATTTTACGACCCATAGGTGAAAATAGTTATATTCTGCTAGATAACACAGAAAGATTGGGCCTAGTTACTGAAACATTAGACGGGGTTTCAGTAATTGGTAAATTTGTTCCAAAAAACTTCATCAATTTAGAAGAGTTTATCTCAAAACTAGGCAAGGTTACTATTGAAGAAGCTGTTATAACTGTTAAGGAAGAAATTTCAAATACAATTAACGGCTTTCCAATTAAGCATAAAACCTTTGCTAATGTAGAACTTGAGCCTTATCCAACTTATACTAAAGCTCAACATACCAAAGGTAGATATGCCGCAGGTTTTTGGGCACTAAAATTTCAACAAGGGTGGACTTATGCATTTTGTCCAAAGCTTACAACATTAGCTGAAAATGAACACATAGGGCCGTATACGACTAAGATTGAATTAAATCATCAGATTTCGCAAAAAAATAAGGAGATTGTACTGTGAGTACAGCGGCATTAGATGCGTTTGTAAAAAAATATCAAACAGCTCGTGACTATAATAGCAAAGACATACGTCTTACTCTAAACGACGCTGAAGAATTGGCATTGGCTATTGCAGAGATACTCGCTAATGTTAACCGTTTAAGTGAAAAGGTTATTGATTTACAAGATAAACTACTACAAGATAAAAGCGAAATTAATTTATCAGGTGGCAAATTTTGATAAAACAATCTATGTATATTGAAAAATCAATTGATAATAAGTTATTACAGCGGGTTTCTAAAGCCATAGGTGGCTGCAATTTTCAGCACGGACCCTGGATTGCCGGTGGATGTGCACGAAGATTATATTTTGATAAACAGTGGATAGGATCTGATATTGATATATTTTTCAAAGATGCAGAATCATTTAATTTGGCCAATGAAAATCTTTTACAGTTGTTTAATAAACAATGTAAAATTCCTGTCTTCTTACCTAGTGCAAGCGGTGTTGCCAAACATGTTTCTTATAACAGTGACACTTACAAATTGTATTTCTATCCGGGATATAAATGGTCGAGTAAACCAATTTTACTAACTATACAGTGCATCAAAAAATTATGGGCTACAGACATACAAGATTTACTGCAAAAATTTGATTTTTCAGTGTGTCAGTTTGTGTCAGATAGCTATACAGTAAAAACAAATAGGCAGGCACTAGAAGATTGTGAAACAAATACATTGAGATTTACAGGGCAAACTTTGGATCCAAGAAGAGTGCTAAAATATTGTATATACGGATATGATCCGGAATCTAAAATAATTGATGAACTATTAAAATTTAGATTTCAAAATAGTCTGGTAATGGCAAGTGACGACGAATATGACTTTGCCTAATCTTGAAAGTCTGCGAGTTTTCAGTCAACTAACAGGCAGAATTCATTATATAGAAATAAATGGAAAAAAATACGCATGTGTAGGCGGTATAGCAATGCCCTATAATTTAGCAATAGCGTTTATCATCTGGTCTATGACAACAGAACGAAAATATCAAAAATTGCTCTATCAAGACGATCAGCTGCGTATATTAGCAGATCTTAATCCTTTGGATACTAATTTGACAGCCAAATCTGAAATTGTATGGTATTATGTGCATCGTAAATTAACTGAAATTATGCAAAATTGGACAGCCGCAGAGTTTGAAGAGTTAGTACCAGAATTTGTAGAAGAAGTAACAGAATAGATTTATGGTATAAAAATACAGCTCTCTGATAAATATTGCGGAGATATTAATCATGAGCCGTCCAAAACCAAATGTCCTGTTAGATCATACTGATCCAAAAACATATAAAAGTGAACAAGTTCTTGAAACAGATGGCATTTATGCAGTGTTTCTTGATGGGCACCCAATTAATTTACGAACATTGAACAAATTATTAGATTATCCTGGTCCAAAGTATAGAAAAATAAGTTTTGCTAACCCTGGACACGCATTTAATTTGGCAGAAAAGTTGAATATAATGTTCAAAACAAATAAATTCCAAGTTTATAAATTAACAACTGGCGAAGTTATTAATGACCAACAATAGGCATTAATATAGTTGAAACCAACTATATTGTGTCATGGCAGTAATATTTCCAAAAAAAATTAAAACTCAACTGCTCAACATATCAGATTTTGTTAGCACCCGAGAACAACTCGTAAGTGATTTATATGCGAATGCCAAAATAGCTTGTACGTGGCATAATTTGCATAAAGGTATCTTTCCTAAAGAAGTTAACGGCATAGTTCAAATAATGTTTATGAAGAACAGTTGGCAATTGACCAATACAGGTGCCCTTTTTTTAGGCAACACTTGCGAATGTTATAAATCTTGTCATGTCAATAATGCACTGCTTAATGGACGAGTATTGGTTAATATGGGAAAAATTATTGAAAGTCCTTGGTATAACAAAGGACAATTTGTTTATGTATGGAAACAAACAACCTATTTTGAACTTCAGATGTTTGACGGCGATATCCATAGATTTATTGAGTTTCGTATAAATTAACTGTTGACAGAGAGTGTAATCTGTTATATAAGTGGCTTGTAATTAAGCAAGGAGTAAAGCAATGGTTACCACTAAAAACAAAATCCTAGAAATTAGTACCGTGAATCCAAGCAAACTTAAGTTGGCGATTCGACACAGTATTAATCGTAAGCGCCCAATGTTTATCTGGGGCCAGCCCGGTATTGGCAAGAGCGAGATCGTAGCAGAAGTTGCCCGTGAGGAAAAACGGCCACTTATTGACATTCGTCTGCCTCTCATGGAACCAACTGATATCCGTGGTATTCCATATCTTGCTGAAATTACCATCAAAGACAGTGATGGCAATATTGTCAAGAACGAACACAACGTTCCGCTGACAGAAAAAGTTTTCGCCTGGAGCACACCGAGCGATCTTCCAACTGATCCAAATTCTCGCGCCGTTGTTTTCTTTGACGAGATGAGCGCAGCACCGCCTAGCGTGCAGGCAGCTACTTATCAGCTGATTCTCAATCGTCGTATCGGTAGCTATACACTTCCAGATAACTGCGTAATTGTTGCAGCAGGTAACCGAGTTAAGGATAAAGGTGTTGCATACAATATGCCAATGCCATTGGCCAATCGATTTGCACCGCATCTTACACTAGAAGTAGATGTTGAAGATTGGAAAGAATGGGCTACTATTAATCGTGTGCACAAAGATATTGTTGGTTATATCAATTTTCAACCTGGTGACCTCAATCAATTTAATCCTAGCACAAGTGAATACGCATTTGCTACTCCTCGTAGTTGGTATTTCGTAAGTGAACTGCTTCAAGAACCAGGTTCAGACGGAACTCTAGTAGATACTGATCTGCCAGCTGATGTTCTAAACGACATGATTAAAGGTACAATCGGTGAAGGTGTAGCGCTGAAGTTTATTTCATATCGTAAGCAGGCAGCAAATCTACCACACGCCAAAGACGTGCTCAGCGGCAAGGTGACAAAACTAACCAGTCGACAGATTGATGTTATGTATGCACTTTCAACTGCACTATGTTATGAACTACGTGACGGTGCAGAACGTGCAGAAAAAGCAGAACGCTCTGGCGATAAAAACGCTGTGCAAGATTGGCACAAGCAGGTAGATACGTTCTTCCGTTTCATTATGGATAACTTCGAAGAAGAGCTTACTGTAATGGCAAGCAAAACAGCGCTTGGTACTTATAAACTGCCTATTAAGGCAAAGTACCTATCAAACTGGACTGAATTCAGCAAGCGATTTGCAGAACTTCTTCCAAATTCTTAACATCAAATTGATGGGCAGTTGAAATACTGCCCATCAATATTCTTCTTGACTATTGCTACTAAACATGCAATAGTGCAAATGCTAACTTTTTAGGAGTTTTCTATGACCGCAGTAGTACAAGCAACCAAACGTAGTCCAGTTGAGACAAAACTAAAGCAAGCTAAAATCAAGCTGCTTTTTGGACAACCATTTTTTGGCACTCTGATTATGCATCTACCACTTGTGGATGTAACTGATCAAGGTTGGTGCCCTACTGCTGCTGTAGACGGTCGTTATATCTATTATAACCGTGAATTTCTTAAAAAACTTGATGTTGACGAAATTCAATTTGTCCTGTGTCACGAAGTATTGCATGTTGCTTTTGATCACCTAGGTCGTCGCAGTCATCGAGATCTACAATGGTGGAACATGGCTAACGACTACGTGATTAACGGTTCTCTCATTCGAGATATGATTGGCAAAATGCCAACTGAACGGGTTCCTGTTGATGAAACGGATTCAACTGGTAAAAAGACAACAAGCCAACGTGTTGGGTTATATGACGAAAAATACGTTGGATGGACTAGCGAAGCTGTATATGACGATCTTGAAAAGCGCAAGGTCAAAAAAGAGCTTACATTGGATGTTCATCTTGAACTTGGTAAAGACGGGAAAAATGGCCCAACTATACGAGATGCTAACGGTAATGAAATTAAGTTGTCTGAAGCAGAGCTAAAAGAGCTGCGCGAGGCAATGAAAGGCAAAATTCTGCAGGCTGCTAATGCCGCTGGAGGTCGCATGCCTGCTAGTCTACAACGCTTGATTGATGAGCTTGTTGAACCTAAAGTGAATTGGCGTGATCTGCTCAAACAAAGCATTCAGAGCTGCATTGTTGACGATTTCACATGGATGCGTCCTAATCGTAAGCATATGTATAGTGGTGTGTTTTTGCCTACCTTAGACAAAGACGAAACCATTGATTTACAAGTTGCTATTGATATGAGTGGATCAATTTCAGATGAAATGGCTCGAGATTTCATCAGCGAAGTCTATGGTATTATGGATATGTATCATGATTTCAAAATTGGTATCGTGTGTTTTGACACCAAAACATACAATTACAAAGAGTTTACCAAAGATACACAAGATGAACTTCTCAAATATGAATGCAAAGGCAGCGGCGGAACAGATTTTATGGCCTTTTGGAATTTTTGGCAAGAAGAAAATCTTGAGCCAAAATTAGCAGTTGTGTTTACAGATGGGTATCCTTTTGGAACCTGGGGTCCTGAGAACTATGCTGAAACATTATGGGTTATTACAGAAGGATACAAGACAAAGGTCAAACCTCCTTTTGGCCGTTATGCTTACTATGAACATGGTAAAGGTGTAGAAGAAGTTGGATCGGCATGATACGAGTGAATATTAATAGGCAGTCGCAATCAAAAAATGGCGTTCAAGAACCAGAGTATATTCAAAAATTACTTGCGACTGCTCTTTATGAATTTAGTGAAGATTATCAAGTACCAACTCAGGACTCGTGGGTATATGTTTGAGAAGACCCTGCTCGTCTGCAGATGATTATAAATCGCTATACCGGCGCTACATCGCAAGCATATGATATGCGCCTCTTGCCTAGCTGGGGTGTGTATTTTGACGATGAAGATCCTGTAATTGTTGAATATAAATTAACATATGGAACATAAAATGCGAGTTAATATTTTTAATTCTGGAAAACGATTAGGCACTACATTTTTTAATTTTCATCTAACAGGTTTTGCTGAAGAATATTTTATCAGCAAAAACCAGGCACGCGAATATGTATTGAATGGCAAACAAGGACTAAATGCCTTTGTAAATTATTTGAAAGGTTTAGGATATTCTGCAGAAGCATATCATCTAGAACCAAATAAAGATCTATTTAAAGACGTTGGTGACAACTGGATTCGTGTAAGTCGTTACAGCCCTAGTGCAGGGTTTGTTATCGCCGATGATGACCCTCAATTAGTTGAGTTTAAGCTCAAGCATTTGTAATTTATTGAATTGTGTTTCCAATTTGTATTATTATAAAATACATACAAATTGGAGACTAACAATATGACAACCCCTGCTGATTTTAATGCACAACTAGGTGAACTTGCTGCTCAATTGGCCGGAATGGTAGCTGAACGTTTATCATACTGGTCAAAAGATATGCCTGCTAGTGAAAGACACAGAATTTTAGAAATGATAGAAGGACAACTTCCTTCTATAATTGCCAACAGCATAGCAAAATCTCCCAGTCTACACAGCGCAGCAGGTGTAGACTATTTTCAAAAAAATCTAAATAATTATGCCGATGCATATGCCAAAAAGTTTATTGGAAAAGACTAAATGTACGTATGGACGATCTTTGCCTAAGAACAGTTTCGTTATCATTTCCTAGAAACAAAGTACCTGTAGCCAAAGTAGATTCTGGTACATGGATAAGTATGCTGGAACAAAAGCTATCGTGCGATTTTGAAAATTATAGCATAACAGTTACAACTGACATTTGGCAACAGACCACATTTGTGGAAATTGTATTTGCAACAATTGAAGAAGCAACGTGGTTTAAAATGACACAAAAGGAATGGTGAAATGAACGAGTGGTGGGAAGATGATTTTGCAGACATTAGTAACTGCACAGCTGATAATTTGCATAAAACTGACAAAAAAACTCAAGTTTTTCAATGTACTTATTCATTAAAAGTTCCTGAACAGCAATATAATCGCAAATACACAGAACAAGAAAAACAGTGGTTGCGACCTATAGCAGAAACTGTAGCTATGCTAGATGGCAATGCATTCTTTAGCAGTAATTTAAGTAATGGACAAGAATGGTACGAGCAATATCTTCCAGAGGCTGCTGCAATATTTTATGGAAATGGTGGTTCAACTGGTTGGGCGGGAGAAACTTCGTGGATGAAAGACTTAGAACATGAAACAGAAAGTGTAAAAGATGCATATGATTTATGGAAAACTCTCAAAACTCTGAGTAAATGATACGAGCTATGCAAAAATAGCATAGATAACTCACAAGCATTGCAATTGTGTAATGCATAAAAATCTGGTAAGTATTGTGCAGCGCAGCACAAATATAGAAGGATTTTAATATGAAAGTAGAGCTTATCAAAAATATTATGAATACTGTTTGTAATCTTGCAAACGTTCTTAAACTTCCAAATAAAAACAGCGACGTTATGGCATATTTCGAAGCTGAATACAAAAACGACCCTAAAGGTGCTTACGAATATTGGCGTAGTACAAACAAAATGACTTACAGTTGCTAAAAATAAACCCTCTTAGATGAGGGTTTATTTTTGACTACCAAACTAAAACAGCATACGCTACAATTGTAACTAGAGGATAATTCTAATGAGTGTAGATTTAAATAGATATAAGGATTTTGTGCAAGCTGTTACCAGCGATGCAAGTGATGATTTAGAAGCGCTGATTGTTCGTCTGCGAGCATTGCAAAGCAGTGAACCACAGTTGAACATAAGCTTGCTGTTGACAGCTGGTATTGGGTTGGCTAGTGAAGGCGGCGAATTTGACGAGATTGTCAAGAAGATGGTATTCCAAGGAAAACCATGGAACGAGGAAACTCGCTATCACATGTTGCGCGAGTTAGGCGACATCATCTTCTATTGGATGGAAGCCTGCCGTGCCATCGGAGTCGATCCCAACGAGGTCATCGAGGAAAATGTTCGTAAACTGGAAGCTCGCTATCCAGGCGGTAAATTTACAGTCGAACGATCTGAAAATAGAGTTGAAGGAGATATATAACATCCGCCAGTTCTCTCTTGATATGTATAAATAGATATATTGTCAGGAGAGAACTATGATTGAAAAGCTAACAGCCATATTAGAGAGATACAGATACAAAGGAAGCTATGTATCTGCTATCAAATCTGCTGGACTATGGGATATTATTACATCAACGGTGCCAATTCAAGACATATCTGATGTTGAAAAAGTATATATCTATTTGAATCCCAGCACGTTATTGTATTGCCAGACAGGAAATCGACGACGATATTTAGGTCTTACACGTGGATATAGCGATTACTGTAATGAAAAGGATTGTAGTTATTGTCAAACCGTAAAGTCAACTGTTCGACGACAAGCAATGCTGGAAAAGTATGGGGTTGATAATCCTGGTAAGCTAACAAACGCAATCGAGAATCGCAACAAATTCTGGAATTCTCCAGATGCTATCGCCGAAGCATCCAAAAAACGACAAATAACTAATATTGTCAAATACGGTCATGCAAATGCATTCCACAACGCAGAAGTACAAGACAAGCAAAAGCGAACTATGATTGCACGGTTAGGTGTTGATAATCCATCAAAATCTGAGATAGTGAAATCAAAAAAACGCGATACCTGCCGAAAAAACTACGGTGTTGATAATCCTGGACAATCATTTGAGATAGCTGAACGCAAAAAACAAACTAATATTGAACGATATGGATTTGAATATGCAACCCAAAATCCATCTATTATTGCGAAATCTGTATCAACAAAAATAGCTCGAGGTGGGTTTACAAAATCTAACTCTAGTATGGCTGCTACAATGTTTATCAGGAAATATATTGAATCGAAAGGTTACGATATAACCCAATGTGCGTATGCCGACTCTGAATACAACTTACACGAATGGGGCATTTATCATAATAATCGGTGGGTGTTGTACGATCTAGTTGTGTTCGAACAAGGATGCCGAGGACAACGAGATCGAATACTTGAAATTTTAGAATATCACGGTCTATTTCATTATACAGAAGAAGATGCAATATTACGAGGCAATGAGAAAGCATATCCATGGAAAACCAATGCCACTACAATAGCAGAAAGTTATGCAAGAGATATTGAAAAATGTAATTTGGCAAAAATCTTAACCAATACGTATAATGTAGTATGGGAATCAAAATTACCCAAGGATAATAACGAAGGTAGAATATGAACAAAGAACAAAATAAATCAGCTTGCCGTGCCATTGGAGTAGACCCACACGAAGTAATTAAGGAAAATGTTCGTAAGTTAGAAGCTCGATATCCAGGTGGTACATTTGATGTACACTACTCAGAAAATCGTAAGGTAGGCGATCTATGAGAATCAACCGTAGTTTTTTACTATGGGATTAGGTCCTCAGATATGCAAAAAGTGCATGGTTTTTGCGACATACCAGGATTACAATTACAACTGTCTACTTTGTGGTAGTATTGAATTGGATCATTTATGGGAGCAGGATACAGCTGACCAAATTTTAATTGAAGAGAATACATACTTTATAAATTTTATTAAACAAACAAACAGGAGTTGACAATACATGGAAAAACAAATATGTATAGGTGATGCTTATACTGACTGTCAAGAGGAAGCGTTATATGTACGTCATACTCAATTTGCAGGCAGCCATCCTCTTTGCTTGCTTCATGCAATGAAGGACAAAGATTTTTTACGTAATGACAGTTATCAATCTTAGGAAAAAATAGAAGAGACCAAATGACGACAGTAATTTTCGATGTTGATGGTACATTAGCTAATTGCGAACATCGTATGCATTGGATACGCCATCGGCCAAAAAATTGGGCTGCATTTAACAGAGCTATGCCGTATGATACACCGATACAGGATATGATATGATTGTTAAAGACCTTGCACGCTGCTGGTTGCACAATACTGATAGCCACAGGACGCAATGAGTCTGACAGAAAAGTGACTGTTGAGTGGCTAGACAACGTAGCAGGAATTAAAGGATTATATCAAAAACTTTATATGCGGCCTGCTAGCGATTTCAGAGCGGATGACATAGTAAAAGGAGAAATTCTAGATAAAATGCTAAAGGATGGTTATCAACCTTCGATGGTGTTTGATGATCGTGATTCTGTTGTCAATGAATGGCGACGCCGTGGACTACGATGTCTGCAGGTTGCACCTGGCGATTTCTGATAAACCTGTTGACTTAATTGATTTTTCAGCTAGTATATACAGTATAAACAATATAGGAGTATCAATAGATGGAAAAAGAAATAGCAGATTTGAATTACGAATCTGACAATTTTGATACTCTTTATGGCAATATTCTAAATTGCATTCATTATGAAGTAGATCAAAGCCAGCTAAAGCACGAACTTGTTGTCTACGCTGAAAAATTAGGCAAAGATGTTCTTACTAAAATCAACCTAGCACACATTGGTATTGAGGCTAGTATTGCCTATTGTCTCAACCGAGGCGCTAAACTAAAGCAATCTAGTATTAATAGGGTTGACGCATATATTAACAAACTTTACGATACAAAACAAGAAATTGTGTTTAATTGGGAACCAATTGTAGAAACAGCAAATGGTAAAATTATACGTGCATATGTAAATTGTTATAGCAGAATTGACAATCTTAAAACTCTGGTAATCAATGGCAAACTGGACACTAGGTCATTGGCCAGTGAAACTAGGAAAATAGTTGAAAATTTCAGTCAAGGTAAAACTGCTGTTGTTAAAATGCTTGTTGAGCATTACAAACAAAGCGTTGTTGAGTCAAAAAATGACGACACAATCAAATTATGGCAAAAGCCTTTGGCTACAATTTTAGATGTTGTAATGCTATTAGCTGACAATAAAAGCGCCCTCAAACAAGGTGCTCGCGGTGCCAAAGCTCGTAAAATGGCTAGCACTGTTCAACAAAGAGATCGTAAAGGTGAAAAAGCTGCTGCTAAAGTAACATATAAAGAAGAAGACGATACTTATGGAATTCGTAGTATTGACCCTACATTATTAGTTGGATCGCAAGCAGCAGTAGTCTTTAATTCGAAAACCAACCACATAGAAATTTATCGAGCCAAAAACGATTTGAAACTAAGTATGCATGGCGCTAAGATTACAAACTTTGATGATACTATTAGTACCGGAAGGACACTAAGAAAGCCAGAACGAGATTTGCCACAATTTGCTAGAGCTTCTAATGTTCGACGATTAGAGGTGTTAGCAGATGGCATCAATGGGAAATCGTGGCAATTAACTGGCAAGTTAAATCGCAATAGTGTTATTGTAAAAATATTATAAATCTACTATTCCAACCTGCACTTTACTACCAGATGGGTTAGCGTTATTTTGATCAAATTCTAAAACACCGTTAGTATTACGAATAAGTATCATTTTATTTTTTGGATCTAACATAAGTTGCTCTGTGGTACGAGTATCAATTTCTGACGTTGGATATCGTAACGTAGTTACCTGCGGATTATCTGTCCATTTTTTTGCCATTAACGGCATAAGATCCGCAGGTTTTTTGACTGTTTGCAGAATATATCGTGCAATATCTAATCTAGCCTCGCTACTAATTCGTCGCATTTTAAGTATGTTGTTATCTGAGTTTTTTTGATAACCTGCATGTGGTAGCCAGATTCCGTGGTTAGTTCTCGCTATCCACGGATCAGCTATGCGCTTAGCAACTTGATCATGCGTTCCGGGCTGGCCTTCGATAAGCCATAATTGTTCAGCATCGAACACCATTACACAACCAACTACTCTATGTTTTTTAAGTGAATTTACTGCTTTTTCAACTGTTGCCTGTTCAAGTGCCTCTCTTATTTTAAGTCCATCCTTTGATAAATGAACTTCAGATCCGCCAACTGTTTGATTGAGGCTTGAACTTATAATGGACACGCTATTGCTATTCATGCCTTCGCTCCAGCGTGTTAGTTCGTCAACAAGAGACACTCGTTGTATACCATTCACTTCGTCGCGCAATAGTTCTGTATTAGTAGCTGCAGGCCTATCTCTATTTTTTAAACCTATCCAACCTATATTTGGAAATTTTTTAGCAATAATTGTGCACATTAACTTATTTATTGTTTGACAATAGCGTGAAACATGTTACATTAGGCACTGTAGTAGTTATTCAAATGAATTACCAGTTTCCTGAGATTCGACACATTGATGATGTTCGAGATGCGATTGCAAACAACATGGATATCGTATGGGATCGAACAAATCTGACGGCGAAATCTCGAGCTAGCAAGTTGTCTCAGATTCCGGACAATTATAATAAAGTAGCTGTATTTTTCTCAACTCCTCCGGATATTGAGTTGAAAAGAAGATTGGACTCGCGGCCAGGCAAAACTATCCCAGCTAATATTGTTCTAGGTATGAAAAGTCAATTGGAGACACCTACAACATCAGAAGGCTTCGACAAGGTAATTTCAGTATGAGCAATTGTCAAGACATAGGTAAATTTTGTCAAATAACCGGTGCAAAATTTATGCGTGTTGAAACTTGTGTGAAAGAAAATCAGTCTTTTCCTAATTGTGTATATTATGATGATTCTAAAATAAATGCATCCGCAACTTTAGACCTAGAACAGATTGCAATTGTAAGTATATCACTCAATAAATTAAGTGACCTGGTTAAATTTTTATCAGATGATAACTACGAGGCAGAGCGGGCCAGACGATTTATGTATGATATTGACCCTTATTTTCGCGAATTGTATGACAGCATGAATACCTATTTCCAACTTAGGCGAGATTATCACTATAATAAATAGGTTATGTCAGTACCTATTCACGAAGCAAGTCCAGACACACTTTCTGGAAGTTTTACCCCCGATTTAATCTTTAGCAAATTATGGTTGCTGAATCAGGTAGCCTTAATACAGAAAAAATTCAATACCATTTATATACTTGGGTCCTGGTATGGAAATCTAAGCATTTTAATGCTTAGACAATTGAAAATTGATTTCAAAAAAATAGCTAATGTTGAACTTAATTGCCAAAAATTAGAGGCAGGAAAAAGATTGGCTGATAAACTTGGCATAGGTAAACACATAATTGCCATGTGTAAAGATGCTAATAGCTTAAAATATTCTATGATTGAACAGCCTGGGCTGGTAATAAACACCAGCGCAGGTAATATGCAAAACGCAGGTTGGTTTCAAAATATTCCAGATGGCACGTTGGTTGCTATACAAGGACGGAATAATGATCCGGGCAGTGTTTATGAATTTGATAGTGTTAAAGAGTTATCTTCTTTATTCCCTGTGAGTAAAAAACTATATTCGGGTCATTTACCACTTAAAGACCCTGAAACCACTTATACAAGATTTATGATAATTGGTATAAAGGGAAAATAATCAAATAAGTTAAATATACATAATTCATTTAAGGGAACATTTTTTTTGAAATTGATATGCTTAGGTGATAGTTGGGCGAGGGGGTCAGATCTTATTGATCCGACATCTTTGGATGTTGGAATTGATTGGATGGCTACGCAACGGTTAACTGGGCACACGGCTTACAGAATCAAACATCGATACATCACATTGCTAGCGAATCGATTACAAGCTGAACTGATTGATTTAACCACCCCTGGTTGCTCTAACGATACAATAACACGCAATTTGCTTAATTATCTTGCTGTAGAAGGATATCTGTCTGGAGAAAAGATGGTTACAGAACTTATGATAAGCATAGGATGGACCGCACCCGAAAGACGAGACTTTTATTACCCTGGCATTAATAATCTTACATCTGACCATCCAGAATATGGGTGGTTCACGATACAACCATCGTGCCTTAGATCATATAGCGGTTTAGATCTAATAGATTTCCAAAAATTTTATGCTTCTACATTAGTGCAAAGCGAAGAGTATATGTATAGATACATCTCTCAAGTTTATCATACACAGACTATGTTAAAATCACTAGGCATTAAATTTTTCATGCATCAGGCGTTTTATGATGAAAATATTTTCCATCAACATCGAGATAAACTGAGTTTTAACAGCAATGCTGGTAATCCTGTTGAGATATTATGGAATCAAATAGATTGCAGCACATTTATCAACAAAAACGATCTTGAAAGTCCAACATTCAAAGCGTACATCACAATACAAGCTAAAAAACTGAATCAACGTGTGTTTGATAAAGAATATGAATGTTATCATCCTAATGCGTTTGGACATCAGTTATGGTGCGATTATATCTATCAATTTTTTGCTAATAAGAGGTGAAAAAGGTGCTATGAAACTATTAACAAAATTAGTCGTATCATTTGCGTTATTTGCAGCTTTTTCTGTATCTGGACATCTTGCAATGTTTTTAGAATCATACCATAATAGCATGTTAGCGAGTCTGTGTGTCTTCAATGCTAGTTTTACTGGTATTTTATATACTGGTTTTAAAATTTGGCCTGATATTTTTACATAAAAGAGTTGTCCTAGTCAATCTTTACTGATATAATTTTTACAAGTACGGAAAAATAAAATGGCTTCCACACTAGTTTTAAATGCTGACTATACACCATTGAGCGTTATTCCCATAAGTGCAATCTCATGGAAAGACGCAATTAAAATCTCATTTTTAGGGCATGCCAAGCCGCTTGAGTTTTATGAAAACTGGCGAGTGCACAGTCCAAGCACAAGTTTAGATGTTCCTTCTGTTATCATATCAGAAAGATATATAAAAAAGAAACACGGAGTGAGATTTTCCAGATTCAATTTGCTGTTACGTGATGGATTTACCTGCCAGTATTGCAACAAAAAGCTTGACCTGATGGACCTAACAGTTGACCATGTTATCCCACGTTCTCGAGGTGGAATAACCAAATGGGAAAATATTGTGTGCTGCTGCTATGTTTGTAATACGATCAAAGGTCACAAAACCAGCATGAAGCCAATTAAGAAGCCTATTAAGCCTGATTATTATCAGTTGCTAGACAGTGCTAGAAGTTTGCCGATTAAAATTCCACACGAAAGTTGGATTAAGTATTTAGGTTGGGACGAATCTTTGATAACTGTGACAAAGCACAACCCTGAATAAATTGACATACTATTAAGATTTGATAAAAATTTAATAAGAATAGGAGAATTTTATGACTACCATAACATCAATGACACCTGAGGCCACTCAGCAACAGGGATCACAGCCGGCATCTATGTCGATAGGTGATTTGCAGAATTTACTAATCGTAATAGATTTAGCTACCACAAGAGGAGCTTTTCGTGGTCCAGAATTAAGTCAAGTTGGACAGGTTTTTGATAAATTAAATGAATTTTTAAAGAGTGTAACACCACCTCAAGATAACACACCGCAACCTGTACAGCAACCAACACCTCAACCGGTTCAAGCACAATCTATGCCTCCTACACCAACGCAAGTGATGCCGATGACACCTGCATTTACTCCAAAGGTAGGTGTATAATAAATGAGTGATTTTTCAGGAATGATCAAACACGTTGGGATGCTCAACAACACTGGTAAAAACGTAGTGGTTGTATATATGAAGCTTCCTAATGATCCTAATCACGCATTAGTAGTTGACACTGATGCATTACCAGACAACTATAACGACAGTTTACGGCGTGTTGTTGAAAGTGTGGAAGGACAACAAAGTCAAAACTTAGCAGAAGTTTTGGCACGTAGAATGAGCCCAGACGGCAGCAACACAACTCTGTTGACTAAATTTCACACAAGTGGTCGATTGCAAAAAGTACCAACAAGTTTGATTACAATGACTCCTCGTAAAGGTATTCGTTGGCCGTTGACTGACGTGATTAAGGCAATGGATACAATGAAAGAATCAACACCGGACGGGTTTGATGATTTAGATCCAGAAACACGAGCAGCAGTGGCAGCTGATTTAAAAAAGTTCAATGTTCACGCCAACAATATTGATGGTGAAGCTCGTGCTGATAGGAAAGATGAAGCTGTTGGTTTATTGAGGCAAGCAGAACTGTTAGAAGCTGACGCACAAAACATGCGTATGCGTGCATACAAAATGGATCCATCTTTGGCTCCTGCTATTAAAAAGTCTCTAAATGAAAATCGTAAAATAGAAGTTGATGTAGGCGATTTATCTGCAAAAGATGACACAGTAGTGAAGTCGACTAAAAAGTCTCCGTCAGCAAAGAAGCCAGTCTCTTCTGCAAATAAAAAGGTAAAATTGTAATATGTCTGCCGCCAGGCAAAAAATACTTGATGAGATATCAGGAGAACGAAATCGTCAATTCAATTTGCCTGGCAGTGAGTTTGATCAAAAACATACAATAAATGACTGGATAGCTATTGCAGGGCAATATCTAACACGAGCAGCTGACAGAAAACATATTCCGTATGATTATACAGATTCTAGATTTGATTTGGTCAAATCCGCAGCTATCATTGTCGCAGCACTAGAACACTTAGATAGAAAAACTACAGCAAATGAATTGGCAAGAGATTGAACTTTCTTGCGATACCTGGCGACCTTTTACTGATTATCTAAAAGATGTTCGCTATGTATTAGTGAATGATGACAACAAACGTCATTGTTATAACGATGGCTGGCTGGCTAATAACAGCGAAATATATGTGCAAAAGAATTCAAAAACATTGGTAATAACAGTTGGTGAAAGTTGGACGTATGGAGAAGGCACTGAAGTTATCAATCATAGGTTCCACAAATGGGATATTAAAGATAGGATAGAACTTACCTACAGCGGCAAACTAGCAAAAATATTGAATAGTGATTTATGGACATTTGCGTGTCCGGGAAATAGTAATAGTGGTATTTTTACCAGTCTTTTTAGAATTTTAGATAGTGTAGATACACAAAAATACAATGCTATTAAAGTTGCTATCCAAATGACAGCTTGTGACAGGGAACCGCCAAACAATATTGGTCCAACTCATCTATTGTATCCATTAATTACACACGATACAGATTTTAAACATGATAGAAAAATACACTTGAGAGATTGGGTTGAACGGTACGACGAAGTATGGTTCGACATGTTGAGCAGATATATAGAAAACTCAAAATTACCTCTTGATGTGGTTCTGTTTAAAAATTTTAACAATGTTTGGACACGTAAGCGAAACTACAATTTTCAAATACTAGATACATACTGGCTTGAATACAACGCAAATTGGCATAATTTTCGTTTGCCGCCATGTTATGTTATGCACCCAGATTTTTATAAGCAGATGCAAACGTTTTCAATTATTGATAATTTTGATTTTGAATTTATTATGAAAGATTATAACAACTGGGAAGTATACACACAATTTTTAGAATGCAATAATGAAACCAATCATGCATGCCATCCAACAGCTATGAGTCACGCACTGTGGACAAACTATTTGCTACAAAAAACTAAATGGAAATTAATAGGTAAACCCTAACGCTGTGCAGTATTCTAGTGGCGAGATTTGTGCTTTTTCTAAACAAGCTAATTTATCAGCTGCACTATAGATGTTCCATAAATGATTAGCAGATTGTACCTGGGGAATAACCATAGAAAAACCTGGAACTGAAATAGAATTGGTTACTTCTACAATACTAGGTCTCACGATTATGCTTTTAAACCATGGGACCGTGTATGGTGTTATGTTATTAAGATTTGCATAATCTAAGAGCTTAGTGTGTGCATCGGTCCATGGATCTTTCATTAGCCCTCGGTTATTCCAAACTATAGAAATTGGACCTGTTGAATAAAATGTATGATCTTCNAGTCCTTTCCAACCTAAATCGTCTCTTTCTAATTGCACACGAGTAGTACCTATGCTATTCGTAAGAGGCAATTCTGGACTGCCTGTTAATTCAAATGCTACATCAAATCTGGTATCAAAAATTGCATCATATTTAAATTGCTCTCGCAGTTCTGTATATAAACGTTCAATTGTTAATCTAGTAGCCATATCAGCGGGACCAGTCCATGCATCGTACGACCAGCTGTTATCTCTTACTTCTCTTGCGACTAAATTTTTGGTTAAAAAAACATCAAATAACTTAGTAACTGATAAAAATCTAGGGTGCGAAGAATTCCATACTGACACATAATAATCAACTTTATCTGCTATTGAATTAAAAAAAACAAACTGATTTTGTTTTGTCCATTCCCAGGTTCTTATATGACCTCGCAATAAAACTGCTATGCGATTCATACTCACCATATTTCTTTTAAGAAACCAAAGTGTTCATTAAGCTCGTCTCTAGCTGCCTCTGCTACTTCTCTGTGCTCTTTTTGTGTGCCTTTAATAACTTCCCCTGTTTTTGTATCTACATATTGATCAGTACGTAGTTGAATGTAGTGAATCCAACTGCGCAAAGTTCCTGCCATATAAATTCTAGACATCATTAAACCTTCGGGTAGTACAGCTCTGGCTTGCTCTTTTGCAATGCCATTGTCTACGGCCCATTTGTATGAAGACTCTGCAACGATACGGACTTGTTGTTGATAGGCTAGCCACTGAGATTTAAGTTGGTCATTATCTGTTTCAAGACTATTTTGTCTATTTTTAACATCTTGAAGTCTTGCTTCACGTGAGACAAACCCTAGGTCCTGTGTAGGATCTGCGTAGCGTTGCGAAAACTCTTGAAAGCTGAAGCTACGATGACGCAGTATTTGACGTGCTATGTCTCGTGTTGTGTTAATTTCCATAGTTACAGAAATCATTTCAAATGGACTCCAGTGTTTGTTTCTAATAAGATATTTTAATAACTTATCAGATGTTTCTGTATTCATTTGATTTGAAGGGTTTGATACTCGTGCCGCATAGGCAATAAAATCTTCAGCTGTTTCAAGACCTTTGATTAAAGGTTTGCTCATGCATACGATATTTGCTATTGTCATTGTTTCCTCACTTAATAACAAATATTAAAATGAGACTTAGAACGGTGTCAATTTAACGCAGATGGCTTTCTAGGAGAAGCTTTTTTAGTTCTTTTTTGAGTTTGTTCGGCAACCAATTTTGCAGCTTCCGCTTCGATATCAAAAATAAATTTATTAGCCCATCTATTAACATCGCGTTTGATTTTGCTAAAGTCGATATTAAGAGAACATGAAAAAATTTCACTATTTTCGTAACCGATTTCTTTTTCTCTGGCCACCATTTGAGCAAAATCTTCCGCTGATATTCTAAAACATGCACCGCTTTTAGTAACAATTACTGCATCTTTTATATATTTTGTAGGCGGCGGATCAGACTCTAAAGTTAAATCATCTAAAATCATATCCCACCCATTAGCTTCTAATTTGGATCTAGACATGATTTCCACCTCTTTTTTATCTGTGTATCTATTTACCATATCTGGCCTCGCTCTAATGTTTATGTGTTATTGTTGCATGTAATATAAATTTAATCGGTTGTGCGTATACGAAAGAAACTCAAAGACCTAGTTGGCATAGTTGTTGTGGAAATAGTTTTCTAACCACTCAAAATCATTTATTTTGTCTAAAAATTCGGGAGAATTATGTTGCCATTTTACAGAATCTTGATAACCAATTTTAGCCCATTCTGCAAACGGAACGTCGAAAAATACCGTTGACCATGTTTGCAGTCTCATTGCTGATTCTTGATCATTTGGATTCTCATACAGATTTTTAATTAACTTAATGCTTTCTCTTAATGAACTTTTCCATGTTTCGTATGGACTCGAATTGAATTGAGTTGTAGCTACAGTATGCGTTATAATTTTAAGTTCGCCTACGCTTGTTGTGTAATCGATCCAGTTGCCATTATAATCTAAAACTTTTTGTTTGGGCCACAATTTTATTGCGCCATATCCATATTCAAGACCATTTACTGGATTCCTACTGTACCAGATATGAATATAATCTTGATCAAATTTGGTTACATGGTATTTGAATTGCCAATCGTCATCTATTACCGTATCGCCGTCTATAGTCCAAAACATATGAGTAGATGATAATTCTGCACATCGTCTATGAGCATTGTTAATTCCTTTAATGCCATGAATACGCCTGGCTTGCGGAAATTTTTCTTTTATTAGATACCAATGTTTATCAGCGTTTGGTTCATTATACGAAACAAAGAATATATCAAAACTGGCAGCATATATTGCAGCCGTGTCATGATGTATTTTGATTTGACCAGTTAACTTTGTTGGATTGAAATTTTGTGCTGATTTTTCTTTTGCTAGATGTATAGGCCAGAGTTGTATACAAAGATCGTATGGTTCTATGAGATTTTTTGAATCTGGATGTTGTACAGGCCATACATGAATATACTTTGTCTCGTGGTTTGGTAATGCAGATACAAACTCCCAATTAGGTAAAAATTCAACAGTATCTGTTATCACCCAAAACATTTTTGTTAGGGAAAGCGCTGCACATGCTTGGTACGTATTATCATCTATTATGTGCTTGATATGTGGATATTTTTTTAGGTATAAACGGTATGTTTGTTCATTACCACCTGTGTAAAACATATCATAGGGAATATATGTAGCAACAGTATTTTCGTATAGTTTGATATTCGAAAAATCTAAGTTAGAACCCGTTATACCTCTGGCAGAAGTTCTAGAAAGTAATTGTATAGAAGATTCGGCTAAATCTATTTGTGTTCCGTTTGGTGCAGATACAGGCCATATATGAATATAATCGCTATCATAATCTGGAACTGTAAGCTTAAAATCCCAATCAGAAACAAACTCTACGTAATCGGATACAAGCCAGAACATCTTAGTAAAAGATGCTGTTGAACATGCTTGATATGGATTATTGTCGAGTATACGCTTTGCGTGTGGATATTTTTTCTTGTAATATTTCCAAGTTTGGTCGTTATCACCTGTGTAAAACATATCATACATGTTTAAAAGCCATAAAATGATCAATTACATCATTTGCCATCCACGGTCGTGGAGGATTCATATATACTCGTTTGAAAAATTTAGACTCTTCGGGTCGCATCATACAAATATCAAGCCCTATTTTAGATCTAAGAATTGGCTCTAGACGCTCACATTCGGTACCTGGATCATTATCCTTAACTGATTTCCATAAATCTTGCATTGTTTCGTAATTGCTTATAACCGTGTGATCATTGTTTTCTATCATTGTATGGTAGACTCCAAGACGGGCACCATACATGGCCCATAGTCCGTTTTCAACGTCTGATCCGATACTGCACCAAATACATAAACGATTTATGTTACCGTACCATATTTTCTTGTGAAAATCGCCAGTTGATACTACAGCGCCTCTTTCTAAGCACATTTTTACACCTTCTCTAAAGCCGCTGCGCCATGCTTGCTGCTCACTAGCATTTATATGACTGGTACTATAACATCCTTGTACTTCGTGGTATTTGTTATCCCAACAAAATTCAACAGCCTTTCTTGGATCTTCTGCATTTTCATGGCTTTTCATAGATCTAACAAATTCTTTACTCCACAATTTAAGTCCACCATTTCCATAAACAAGCCCATTAACAGAATTACGGCCAGCCCATGTCCATGCGTGATTAGATTGGTTTTCGTTAATATCAAGTTCAATTTCTAGAAAATTGGGATAAATTTCATTATCTCCGTCAATTGTAACAAAAAAATCTGTTTCGCTGCTATCGGCGCAGGCTATATGCGCGGTATCAAACCCCTTAACACCGTGTACACGTTTGATCCAAGGAATTAAATTCGTAGCCTGAGCGTACAGTATTTCTGCATTTGGTTCGTCGTAACTGAGAAAAATAAAATCAAAGCTATCTATACGATGTTTCATATATTTGGTCCTAAAAAGTAACTATAGGTATCTGCAGCTGGAACTGCCAAAAAATACTTGTTGTCTATTTTCATAAGTGTATTAACTGGTATGGTTTTAATTAACCAGCTAGGATCATTTTTTAAGGTCATGTATAGCACTGCTGCATCTTTAGCGTATTTTGATTCAAATTCAATTGTATCAGAACTACAAATTAACACAGAGCTCTTATCTCTTTCTAAATTAATCAATTGCGAAAATTGACGTGCTGGCATAGGATCGGCTTTTTTGAACAAAACGGGTAATTCTTCGAAAATATCGACCCGCCAATCTATAAATTTTTCCTTACCATGCATAAAATCTTCAGCTAGCTGTCTGGAAATTGGTACTGTTTCCCCAATGAGTTTTTTCCATGAGATTTTTCTAATTTGACCGGTCATAGGATCATAATCAACATATGCTTGTGTCATCTTTTACCAGCCCTTCATAAATTGCTAATATGTCATCAGTTAAAAAATCTTTGATGTTATAATGTAATGGGTAGAATTGCCTATGGTTTCCAATTTTCAACGATCCAACAGGATTCATAAAACATGGTAACGCTTCTCGCCAATCTGGCGGCAAAACAGGATTTAAACCTTGAAGTTCGCTTTTCATATGAGTAAATACAGGCGCGAGACGTTTTTTGTTGCAATTTTGATCTAAATCTAAAATTTTCATGGCCAATCCAAATGCAACATCTGTACTGAACATTTGAGGTCTATTATTTGGCTCTAAGAAACTATCAAAAAATGTTTGCCAATTCCATGTTATAATTTTAACCAATTCGAAAAATTTAAATGCGTCTACTGATTTATCAAAATAGGTAAACGCTGAGTAAACATTTGGCAAGTTATTAGCTGTAAAAGTCTTTCTACAAAAATCGCTTTCAATAATAGAACCTCGCCAATCTAACACTTTATTACAGGCAATAATTGGCTCGTTTGATGATTCAAAATTATCCCACCAACACGATATATCGGAAAAGAAAAACATGTCAGCGTCAAGCTTGATAGTTTGGTCATATGGACTCATCCATATGCTTTTCCATTCATTTTCAAGTTTCCAAGATGAATCTGCTGCATGATCTCCCCATGGAATTTCTACTATTTTATCAAACGCCCATGCATATCTATCTTGTATTATAGTTCCTGGGCTAACACATATGGTTAGATTAGACCATTTTTTTTGAGAATGCTTTAGACTTAATGCAAGTGCATAAGCTAATCTAACATAATCCACATTGTTATTGTTTTGAGCAATAGTTAAAAAGCCTTTGGATTTAGTTGATTGCATACTCTATAATCCTTTGACTCATTCTACCTATAGACCATTTATTCATCAAATGTACATTGGTGCAAACTTTATGCAATTTGAAATTTCCTTGCTCAGCTTCACTTACAAAAATAGCAGTTCCATTTGTAAAGTCTATTAGGTCATCATGCTCTGTTGCAAACATTAATTGAGGTATTGGTAATGATTTGACAGTGTTTTCTTCTAGTTGTGCATTCATTATATGAACTGCAATGCTTAATGCATAGTCATTACGAAAATAACCACTGCTATTGAATTTATAGAGTTGTTGGTAGTATCTATAATTTTGTTTTATAAATTTCATTAGAGAGAATAGATATTTTGCGCGTTCTGTCTTTTTAAAATACATGCATGTGGCCCAATAAAGTGGGATACTCGTATCATTAAATCTTTTGTCAAATCCTTTTAGGTTTTCAACATGATTTAAATCTCGAACTGATTTGTTTACAAGTATATCCTCTGCAGAATTCCACACACAATCTAAGCTGTTATCTAGTACTAGAAAATCAGCGTCAAGTAATACAGTTTCGTCAAACGGGCTTATTGTAAAACTATCTGATCGATTGGTGTTATAATATGGTACCTTTTTTGAAGTGTATCGTGAATCATGAAATAAACGAGCCGAAGAATTTTCTGGATTATGTGTTATTATTAACTTATCAAATGCCTTATCAACAAGATATTCACCGTGAGTTTTGATCATCCAATCTAATGTAGCTTGATTAGTTGCCAATGCAGTAGTATTGATTTTAAGATGTTTTTTGATTAATAGACAGCAAACAATTGACATAAGACCGTAGTCAATTTCTTCATTATTATATGCATACACTAGATAACCTTGAGTCATTATGCCTCTTTCATTATTTCAGCAAATTGTTCTGTAGTAGATCTAGCTCGTTTTAAACGAGTGTATTCGCTATTATAAAAATTTGTTGCTTGAAAGTATTTGTCAAGCAAATCTTCGAGGAAGTTTTCTAAATCTTTTATTTCTATCGGATTATCATTTTCGTCAATTAGTACAATTGATGTACTGCCTTTATCTAGTACTAATTGTACAAATGTGATTAGTTCTCGTGTCGCCTTAAAAAATCCACCATTTATTGCAACGGTGATCATTGTGTCAAATTTGATTCTCAAATTTTCTTTTGTGTTTAAAAGATTCAAACGGAAATTTGAAGCTTCTAAGGCTTTTTGTATACGCTCATCCATGATAACCTCCAGATTAATTATTATTAATATGAGATTACTTTTGCAATTTTAAAGTGATATAGTAGTTGTATAAGTTGGACTAGAAACAGACAATGCGTCTGCTATAAGCTCCTGTACGGTGCTGTTGGTATTGCCGTCTACTACATCATAAGGACTATTTGTCGCAAAAATTGCCTGTGTCCTTACTACAGTTCCGTTACCACCGTTCAAC